>Ga0157364_1002631_pt1 | contig 16879 bp, 9 predicted proteins | sample AttsexASBM2_FD_111476 | JGI IMG/M metagenome (GOLD analysis project Ga0157364, IMG submission 111476) | Fungus gardens microbial communities from leaf cutter ant in Ribeirão Preto, State of São Paulo, Brazil - Atta sexdens ASBM2 | ecosystem: Host-associated > Fungi > Mycelium > Unclassified ... | reverse complement strand
CAGTTCAATAACAATTTTGACCTGAGTGATAAGAAGCGTGAAAATCGGCCCAGGAAGATTGAGGACTGTCAATTGCAGGCTCTTTTGGACGAGGACGATACCCAATCGCAAAAAATGCTTGCCGAGCAATTGGGTGTTTCTCAAGCAGCTATTTCCATGCGGCTACATGCCATGGGGAAGGTTCAAAAGATCGGAAAATGGGTGCCCTATCAACTGAACGATAGGCAGATGGAGCGCCAAAACACATGCCAAATTCTGCTTGCCAGACAAAAAAGAAAGTCGTTCCTGCATCGGATTGTGACAGGCGATAAAAAGTGGATCTATTTTCAGAATCCTAAACGCAAGAAATCTTAGGTTGATCCCGCCCAACATCTTCCTCAAGACCAAATCACTTCGGATGGAAGACGATGCTGTGCGTTTGGTGGGATCAGAAGAGTATTATCTATTACGAGCTGTTAAAACCTGGTAAAACTGTTAATGCTCATCGCTACCACCAACAACTGATCAAATTGCACCGTGCTCTGCGTGAAAAAAGGCCGCATTATCGGAAAAGACATGATAAGCTGATTTTCCTCCAACGCACCATCGCACACATCAACAATGTCCAAAACTTAGAGACACTCAACTGGGAAATGCTACCCCATCCCGCTTACTCACCAGACCTGGCACCTTCTGACTATCACCTGTTTTTGATGCATCGTCGATGGGCCACGCGCTCGCTGAGCGACACTTCGATTCTTACGAAGACGTCCGAAAATGACTTGATGAGTGGTTTGCCTCGAAAGATGAGGAATTTTTTTGGCGTGGTATACACAAATTGCCCGAAAGATGAGAAAAATATATAGTTAGCGAGGGCAAGTACTTTGAATAAATTTGTTTTTGCTTCCTAGGAAAAAAAATGTGTTTTTCTGACTAAAAAACAGCGAATTTAAGCTTATACACCTGATATAATAAAGAAAGATATTGCTGCACAATATTTGCCCAAGATTCTAAATTGAAACGAAAATGGATGCTACCGGAATTCTTGAAATCTTCAAAATCAACTGTACTGTATGAAATCAGTATCGAAGTGGGCATAAAATGTTTTATAATACAACTCCCATACCAACAAAATACCAACAAAAATAACATCAATGTTATAATTTCTCACTCAATATCAATATATTAAATTCAATATAATGTGAGTATATATGTAATGGTTACATAATTGCATGAAAAATGATAACATATTGATGTTACATTAATAATAGTTGGTAGAACAGATATATTTCTTTACGTACCTAATTTCTTTCGTGTACCTAATTTCTGATGAATGGAATTCTGATAAATGAAAATGAACCATGAAAATAAAAAATAAGAAGTATGTGTTAGAGAAAATCTGTCCTACCAATTATTATTAACATAACATCAGTATAATATAATTTTTAAAATTAATCATAGTTATCATAGTTATAATTAATAAGTAATTATCATTCAATTGTATAAAAACAAATAATAAAATGTCGAGAGTTAAGAGCGGAACAGCAAGTTAACATATACTAATATTTTATAAACAATAATTTATAAACAAATATAACATACGTTTCGATCAATACATTCAGATCATTTTCAATGTATTTAACAGAATATGCTAAAAAGAAATATTCTAAACCTACATATTAATTTATTCAATTATGCTCCCTTAAGTCTCATCTGGATAGATATAACTTATAGTCGTAGTAGTGAGATTGCGCACATTTCAACAACAGTGTTTAAAGTACTGCCAAAAATCAAAGCAATCCAACATCCATTGACCGCACGAGCTAGATGCTCGTGAAATCGTGAGGCGAATCAGTTTTATCACCAAAAGTGAAAGATGCGCAAGTTCTTATTCGCATGAATGATCGCAAGATTGATCGCGGGATGCAGATCCTTGTTGCACCCGCGCCTTGAGAGATCAACTTCATTGAGGGATCCGTCGATCGCCCATTTCAAGAATCTTTCTAACCATGTTCGCGAGCTCTGATTCGCTCGAGCCATCCGCAGTAACCTACGCTCTCCTGACTAGTCCTTTGAGATTGGGTCGTCGGTAGAGGAATACGGGAATCCAGCGACTCATCGGTGGTCGAATAGAGTGAGCAGCTCCTCCCCAATATGATCGTATGGCATCGAAGAATCGATGATCGCACCTAACGACGAAGTGGCGTACCAAGTGCGTTCCTCTCGCCGATCACTTTAGCGGTTGAATGGGAGTAGAGCGTGGCTCCTCCTCCCGCAGAGCGGACACCGGCACTCTTTGGAAATGGAAACGACCAGCAGTCAAATAGAGTGGACACAGTCTCTCCTCCCTCCAAGAGCAGGAAAAATTTCGGCAAAAGAGAAGACGATCTTCTGCCATACCCAAATACCCATTTTCTCAGTTATCTGCGTTAGCGATCTTTAAGAATCTTGTCGTCTATAATACAGACCGCTGAGCACCTAGCGGCACAGAATAGAGTGGAAAGTAACTCCTTCCGCAACTGAGTATTCGGATTTTTTTAATCCAAGCTTATTTTCGGATACCCAGGCTAATCTTTAATCTCGCCAAAGGTTTTCAATCATCCTTTGAAGTTCTTATGGCATCAGATTCCATTCAGGAATAGGCCCGTTACAGGCTACGCGATGACGCCCATCTTAAACTGTGATCTAAACATGAGATGTAGATCCTGAAAGATAAGAGATCCAGACAGTAGAGCATCTCTCAGCAAAATCGCACAAATCTGTGATTGCTTATGATGCTGGTAACTTGCCATGGATTTATCTTCAACGATTTCGAATGTACCGACATTGTAGCAAACAATAATGTGTATATGTATCATCATCAGTTTAACAGTAAGATAGCTGCGTCAATGTTATCTCGCATTGTCGGCAATATGACAACATTGTATGATGCTGATATTGTTATGGCAACATGATGACAATAGTATTTTGATGATGACGATTTTAAAGTTGTCGCAAATTGTTACTCAATATTAGCTTAGTTACTCAATATTAATCATCATGAAGGCATTAAGTTGATGACTCAGTTGATGCAATTCTGGTAGCAACACATATTTAACAAAACATGCTAAGCAAGTAACATGACACGTTGCTATCTAGGGAGCCAGCATAACTCACTTCGCATTCAATCATGATCCAGGAACCATTGCTGTCATTAAACAAAAGGTGAACGTTATGTTTGATACCTCAGATAATATGTCTGTATCTCAAGAGAGCAATTGCTCTATGGGAGCCGTCCGAGGACCAGTTTCTCTCTCACCGTGCCTTCTTATTAAAAATTCTTCAATAAGACAACGACTCATCTTGAGTCTGATTTGAGTGATTTGAAAGGCATCCATAGATCCTTTCTATATTAAGTCAAAGGACTAACAAATGGTCGCCCACTCAATGCTCTCAGGAACTCGAATAGCCACTTTCATCAGGGCTTCGGTGCTAACGGTACTAATGGTGTGATGCACGAATTGCTTGAGATCCACCGTTGCACAGAAATTGATCAAGCCGAGTCAAATGCTAAAGCAATGTCAATTTGATAAATTTTTTTAGGTCGATGCTTTTTTAGGTCTTGCTCTAAGGTTCCAGTTATGGAATGAGGATCAGATGACTGTATCTCAAGTAGCTATAATGACACTATGGGAAGCCTCTCGTTATGCTATTATGAACATTCACAAATAGTAGTCATCTTAGTACCAGCTTCTTTTAACAATAAAGATTTAGAATCGACGAAGACTGCAGTCGACATTCATCAATTTTAATTTCACATTTAAATTTGCGCTTATAAAGCTATTGAGTTTCCCAGAAGAGTCTGTTTACTTTTATGCAATAACACGACATTACACATCTTATTGCCTCACCAAGAGATTTCTAAAATGACCATGCGCTTTACCCGTGATTTATTTCTTTGAACGAATGGGCATGTCTCAGGGAAATGTGCGTATGCACCAATAAATCTTTATCCAACACTTTCTGTCTTCTTTTCAGCGGATCTTCGCAATTACGATATTCTTAGAATTATCAGCACCAGAGCGTTGCCCTACATTAACAGATGCGGATCTTTCCAATTTTTGATTTCATCGAGATTGTAGAAGTGAAAAGTAAAACCAAAAAACTATATTATTATAATTATAGTGTCATTGTACAATAAGCTCAATCATATTATAATTATCACGCCATTGTAAGATCAATCTTATGTTGTCATTCGTTCATGTAGTGACTGCGAAGAGTTTAATAACTGTACTATCAGCAACAATCAGACTGGCCTCTTTATCAGATTGATTATCAAGCGTTGTTTTAACTTTGCATTGTTGGTAAGAATTTCGCAGTCAATATCGTGCACTTTCCTTTAGGTCTTCCGTTCCCCAGTTTTTGGATCTTCTGATGTCAAAGTTAACAAGCATCTCTATCCTTTTCGAAGTTAACAAGCATCTATATCCTTAATTCTTCGAAGCTGATTTGCGGATATTCCACAACCACATTCTATAACCAGGGACAGTGATGATTGGGCTTTTCCGTTCTCGTTATAATCTTATATGAAATCAACTCTAGTCGCAATTAAGATGACAGAATTTATCCATATAACTCAGTTATTTTTGAAAAGGGATAACCGACAATTTGGATATGCTTCTACTTGTCCTCTGAACAGCCATTTGAGCTCTAGATTAGTTCATCCCACAGAGATATTTGGATATCTTTATCATTAATCTTATGTAACATCTTACGTAACAATCTTATGTAACAGTTTCCCCAACTTTTTTGACTCACTGGCGAGCATGATCTTGTGCCTCCAGGACTAACAACGTCCGTTCGCAGATTTCCTCAGGCCTCACTGGTATACAATAACGTTCACTTTGGAAAATTTTAGGGCATGTTACATTAAATCTTTTATACATAGTAATCGGAAAATAGTTTATACATGGCGTTTATACATATATGCTTACATGCACTCTATGTCCATTGCAGTTTCTTTTACACAACTTGCGTCCTGATTCGAATCTAATTATTGATTCTGATTGCCCTCATTCATTCTCTAATTTCGGTTCATACTCTACGAGATGTTTATTTCGTATATCCGTCACTATATTAACATATTCTAGGACTTTATGCTCCTGTTACCTCGTTCAAATTTTATCAAAATCTTTGTTCTTAAAAAATCTTTATTCTTGTTTGACAAATTTAAGAAGTCAAAGATTTAAACATATTAATATCAAGGAAATGAACGTCATTAATTACTTGTTAGAATAAAGATATTCCAATTAAATCTTTTTAAAAGTTGCTCGTAACACTCTATCGCTTTAAAAATTAAAATAATAACTAATTAATTCATTTAAATCTAAATTTGCTTCCAGAATATTACTTATCATTGATTTTATATTTAATTATTTTACCTAATGTAACATCCTCGTACACATAAGAAAACACTTTTGCTGAATATAGGTTTAGGGATCTAATTTTATTTTTGATTTTTATGGAGAGAATGGAAACATAATGAACAACATAGCAAAAGGTTTTAACATTCTAGCAATCAGTTTGTGTGTTCTACAAAGTTATTTTGATAACCTAACGTTATTTTCGGATTTCTAATTCTTTAGATTCTTCAGCAAAATCATTTTCTCCGTGTAGGACTAGTCTTCAAACTAGTCGCATTTCGAACAATAAATCGATAGATCAAATTGAAAAAGACCGAGAAGTCAATGCGATCATATTTTAGATTCTTAGTACTAACCACATATCAGCAAATAAGAAAGTCGCTTTATCTAAAGCGACAGAATATTATAGTGAGTCCAGAATCTGCACCGATTCTTCCAACAGATTGAATATAATCGGAAAATGATTCTCAATAGAGAATCTGTTTAACGCTTCTGCGCTAAGAGCGCAGGAGCATTTAAATCCATCCAAAGATTTCAACTAATCCTCTTTATCATTCTTCTTGAATTGCATCTCCCAGGAAACAAAACAGGCAAATCGAGCTAACTACAAGTTATATTCCGGATGAGACTTAAGGGAGCATATTAGATTAAACTATTAAATTAAACTTACTTAAGTGAAGCCTTTCGTCCATATGAATCTTTCTTTCCTAATGGAGGCGATTTGCCGCGAAGCTTTGAACTAATGAAATGGCCGAGCGGCGCATGAAAGAACTAGGTTCGCGGAGTGGCGCGCGAGGCGGAAACGCCAGATATTCGCTTTGATTTTTGGCGATACTTTAAATACTGTTGTCAAAGCGTGCGCAGGCGCACTACTACAAGTTATATCCATCCAGAGAATAGAGGTATAATTAAGATCGAACTTCACTTATTGTTATAAGAAATTGCGATTCAACAATTACTATGTCAACAATTACTACGTCAATTATTTTGCTACTTCAGATATGTGGATGACGTTCTGTTGGCTGAATCGCCCGAGGTTTTTGATATAATTGTCGAAGTTTTTAATTCTTTTCATAACAGGTTGCAATTTACACTTGAAATTAACAAAAAGAATAGATTGAATTTTCTAAATTTAACGATTTTAATTGATGAACAAAGAATTGTATCTGATTGCTATAAAAAAACCAACTTTTCCGAAAGATACTTGAATTTTAAATTACAACATCCAAATGTCACAAAAAAGGTGTGATCTGTAATTTTTTCGATAGAATTATATTGTTGTCTCATCTTAAATTTCACAAAAAAAATATCATAGATATAATTAATGTACTGAAGAATATTATTATCAACCTTTTATATTTTCCACTGTTCACTCAAAAATAAATTCCACATTAATACCGTGAAGTGTAAAGACAAAGAGGATCAATGGGTTAAAAATAATTATCTTACGTGCATTTTAATAGAGATATTTTTGAGTCTTTTTCACATATTGTCAGAGTTAATTTCAAACTGGCCTTTTCTATTCCAAATAAATTAAACAAATATATTACCATTGACAAAGATGCTCTCGATAGGTTGGATGTAGTGTATAAAATCTCTTGTCATGATTGTGATGCGTCCTATATAGTTCAAATGAAAAGGAAATTAAAAACGAGAATATTAGAACATATTAATGATATAAAAGACAAGCTCTCCCTCTCTTTGGAATTTCAATCCATCGCAAATTACAAAATCACAATTTCAACTAAGATAAAGTTAAAATTCTTGATAACGAACCGTATAATAAGAAATTGATCTCGAGATAATCTTTATTAAGAAATAAAGAAATACATTGAACAAACAGAACGATACGGAATCGTTATCTGAAACCTATGATCCTATTCTACAACTACTGTCCCCCTTCTAATACTCTCTCTCTCTCCCAACTTCCTTTACTTACATGTCTCCTACTAGAGACTCCTTCTCTTCGGTTGACATTATCAATCTAACATTCAAAAGTCAAATTGGCGAGATAATATAACATATAAGAGAGATTTTCTAGTCTATATTTTGCAATTCAAATTTACTGAAATAGAATGGATAAATTAAGAAGATTGTTTAAGATATGGAATATTTACCAATTATTCAACGCATTATATTCATTTTTGTGCATAAAAATTCGAAATCTAATTCGATTAATATAGTATGATATATATGTATTGAAGTAATAATTAAATTCAGTTGAACAATTTAATTCGTATAATATTTTTATAATTTGGTACTAGCGTTCTGTCCAATCTACACATCGAAACTAGATGACTGACTTAATTTCTATCAAGAGATACCTCCTAGAGACGTCACCCAACTGTCCGACTTTGATTTGATTCTCCATGAAATATGTCGTTAAATATTTAAAAATTTAAAAGATAATAACAAAAATTTAAGAGATACGTATTTTTTTACACATCCACTAACTCATGTTTAATCCTTTGAGAGGCAGTGGGATGTATATGTCTTACTTCTTCATTCTTAACTTTTCACGACGGCTATTAAACTATTAAGTATCGAGACACGAGTATGCTTTTCTAACATCTACTTTCAGAATCTCTTTGAATTTTTCATGGGAGGAAACTTGTATTATAAAAAGACATTTGATGATACTTAAAAAACGTTAACAATTTCTGGTAAAACACCGAGACACAGGTATTTTTTTTTTCTACTTTTTTTCATCTACTTACAGAATCTCTTTGATTTTTTCATGGAAGAAAAAAAATTGATTTTTGTCATACTGTGTTATACATTTTTTTTTTAATTTATTTATTTGCTCAAAAATATTTTTTAAATTAATAAATTTTATCAACATTCTATACTTATCTTATAATCAAAAGTGCATTGAATTGTTGGAAAATATCACACGTCTGAAGGATTTGTGATAGTAATGAGATAAAATATAACTATCTAAAAGTTACGTATTTAGTATCAGAATTGTGACATATTTTTCAAAAATATGCCCCACTTTCATTTATTTTTCTAAAAGTCACGTATCTTATATCAGAATCATGATATTTTTTTCAAAAATATGATTACGATTCTGGTATGAGATACGTGACTTTTAAAAAGTTATATCTTATCTCATTACATATTACAAATTCTTCAGACGTAACATTTTCCAACAATTCAATGCACTTTTAATTGTAAGATAAGTGTGTTCAAAATGATAACGTAAGATATGATATAAAGTTACGTATACATTCAAGATAAGTATAAATGGTTATAAATAATATGTATTCATGTAGCAGTCTTATGTTCAGTCAATGCAATTGTTTTATTATACTCATATCTGTGCAATTTGTTAAATTATTTTACGGTTCAAAGTAAAATAATTTAATATCTTTGGAAATATATATTATTAATTCACTTAATGTTAGACTTTTATTAGCATCTATAAATACAACATATCTAACAAAAACATCAATGACTGAAGTTGAAATGAAAAAGAACATTACAAAAATTATTGCTAGTGTTTTTCATTATAACGGATTGGAACTAATAGAAGAAATCTCAATTATCAAGAATCTTATAAATTAAATAATTTTGAAATAATTGAAGATGACGATGAAGCATGGGGTGAAGACAATTTAAATTATCCTTATTTTCAAATGCTGACACAGACAGTTCAACAAAAGAAATCGTCCTCTAAAATCAGTGCAAAATTTAAATTTAGAAGAGTTTCATGTGAACAATTAACACGATGGGAAGAACAATCAGGTAGAAATCGTATAGAAAAATTATCTTACATCTCCAAATTTATACATAATAAATTTACTGCAGCTGTTGAATCAGAATTCATGGTTCATGTTATCGATTTAAAAAGATGGGTTTTATAAACTCAAAAAGAAATAAGAAATATAAATATTTAAAGCATCCTATATTTAAAGCATCTCACAATTGGGTATCAAAAGAACTACAAGAAGATCTCATCGAATTGTATTGAGAAAAGTTATTGAGAAATTTATAATCAAAAGAACATTGGAAGATCCCATTGATTCACAAAAAATAACTAATGCTTTCTTAAAAATAGTGAAACCACTTATCGTATCTGCAAACGTTTTCAATTCGGATCAAAGTAGTTTCCAATTGGAAATTCATTCTGGAAGATCATTGTCTTATCAAGGAGTAAAAAAAAATAAAGCGTATCGTATAATCTATATCCTCAACAATATATATACGATGCAACCAACAATATCATGTAATGAAAATTTGTCACCTTCATTTATTGTACTATAGGATGTTAATAACATATTTGAATCAAGAGTACAAGAAGCCTTGTTCAAAACAATAATGTTATTGCAAAAGCATCTGTTGGCAATCTTGCTAAGCGCACGAAAATCATAATGGCGTGGCCAAGCGACCGTCCGAGCGTTTCCCGCAGAATTGCTACTTCGAGGGCACTCGGTCGAGAAAAATGCGAATTTCTCTGCTTTCCGGATTTTATTAAAAATAAGCCTCGAGCGCGGACGAACGTGTTTACAGCGGATACGGAAGGATCGTAGCGGTAGCGCAGCGACCTTCCACGAGACGCGTGCAGAAGACGAAAACAACAGTTTGTTTTGTTGCCAAGACGATTTGATAATATTTTTTTTAATCGATTACGCGTGATGCATGCGTTGTTTAGCATCGACATCTCGTGGATTCATCGATTTTTCATAGATACGATTAGGCAATATAATTAGAGGTGAATCACAGAGATACCGAACACGCCGCCCGCCTTGAAAGGATTGACTTTCAACGTGACATACAAGCATGAGTTCGTTGGCGTGACATGAAACGCGAATTACTCTGGTACGATTTTTTTAATATCACATTTAGTCATTGGACTGAAAATCAACGAGTATTATCATCTAAGTACGCAAGCGATATAATAAATGAAAAATAATAAGGTATCCTTAATAAATATAAAGGAGGCCTGCGCAAGATAGGATATAATCAGATGGTAATAGCTAAAGATATTTAAAACTAAAATGCGTTTGATAACGCATCGACTACGTTTAAATTGGTAATATTGATAGTTTAGACAGTGTCCTCACGTAAGGACCCTTGGCAGTCTTAATAGTTGCGATGCGAGCAATGCCGTCGGGACCAGGATGAACCTCCAGTATTCCCATTGTCCACTGATGCGGAGCTAGATTTGGCTGCCTTATGAGCACGAGTGATTAGTTGACAGGTGAGTTCCCTTGCTAGCCATCCATTTGGTTCGGGCTTGTAGAGAATGAAGGTATTCATTATTCCACCTGCGCCAAAAATGCTGCCGGATTTGCTCTACGCGTTGCCACCGTAGTAGCCTATTTTCATTGACATCGCTCAAGTCAACGCAAGGAAGACCAAGTCAACGTCGTGCCAACCAAGAAATGTTCCGGACTTAGATACGCTAGGTCGTTAGAGTCGGCACTTAATGGTAATAGGGGACGCGAATTGAGGATCGCCTCAACTTCACAGAGGGTCGTTGCATGTTCTCAAAGGTCAAATGAGCCTTGCCCACGATCCGAGTCATGTGGTATTTTGTAGATTTTACGGCTGCCTCCCATAAATCTCCAAAGTGAGGTGCATTAGGCGAGATAAAGCTCCAAGAAATTTCTAATTCGCGAAGAAAATTTTTAATCTCGGACTGGACTTGTGGATCATTGTACATGTCGTATAATTCTTGAATTTGTTTATGCGTGCCCACAAAGATGGTCCCGTTGTCTGAATATAGGTGCGCGGATCTACCCCTACGCGAAATGAATCGCTTAAAAGCGGCAATAAAGGCCTCGGATGTAAGATCACTTACTAACTCTAGATGGACCGCCTTCGTGGCGAAGCACACAAAAAGCGCAACGTACACTTTGTGACTCCGCGCGTTTCGACGCCTTCCCTCACGTAACAAGAGCGGCATAATCTATGCTGCAGCGAGAGAAAGGTCTAGACACGTTAACTCGACTGGCCGGTAATGAGCCCATTAAGGTCTCTGATTGATTAGGTTTGGCCTTAAAACAGGTTATACATTTTTGTAATATTCCACATACCGTGGAATATTATATCACATACCATCGCAATGATAGCGGCCAAAAGCGTTGACGCATAAAAGCCATCGTGGCTTGCAAACCCGCGTGTAAGTTTCGAGTATGTTCACGCTCTATAATACGTTGAGTCAATATGTGTTTGCGTGGCAGGAGAATTGGATGGCACACATTGAACGCGAGATTCGAATTTTTTAACCTCCCGCCAACTCGCATTAATCCGCTTTCATCTAAGAAATGGAGATAGCGATAAGATATTACTAGAAGTATTTACAATTTCGTTCTTGACTAGTGCTTCATATTCACGATAAAACGCTCGCTATTGCACTGTTCTGCAAATACAATCTAAGGAGGTAGATACTTCAGCGGCGGACACGAAAGTGGATATTCTGTGCTCCCGGTGAGCCTTGGATAATCTTAAATACTTGGATAATCTTAATACGCTATGATGCGGCATATATTTTGTTTAATTGGCATTTGTGGCAATTGGCCATCCAATGGGACGCAGATGAGTAATTTGAATCAATTAAAAATTCCTCGATGCGTTAAATTCAATGTTCATCAGCCAATCGTGGAAGTGCACGGATTTTGCGTTCAGAGCCTGCATATACCTTCGCACCAAGCTCGGTCTCAATGACCATCACTCCAAGTTGCTGTGCTCAAAGTCTCGCGTCGCGCCGCTCAAAACTGTCTCGTTACCGCGATTAGAGCTATCGGCCGCTTTACTATTGGCGCGCTTAATCAACAAGATTAGAGAGTCTTTGGAACTCTCGCAATGCCCGACTTACTTATGGTCGGACTAAACGATTAAACTGGATAACCTCTCCCTCGCGACGGTGATCAGTCTTTGTAAATAGGGTAGGTGAAATTCAGCGCCTAACAAAAGAACGCTAGTCGAAAGATATCGCATCCCGCGACAATCCTGCCGACACATTGTCGCGTGGAATAAATCCCTATGACTTAATTGAAGCTGAGAAGTGATGGAATAGTCCCGAATTTCTAAAATGGGATGAAGAACACTGGCCGTCCAGTGTCTTCCCGCGTTTAGACAATGATCTTCCTGAACAAAGGAAAATCCGCGTAGCCGTTTACACTTTCTATCCCTGCATCATTGACGACTTACTAAATCAGATCAGTAATGATGCATTCGATAGCCGCGGTGTAAGAGTTGAGTCGCGATTGTAATTTGATTCCGACCACGTGATTGGTCAAGGTTACCGTGCCGTTGACGCCGCAAACCGAGAGATTTGATGAACGCGTTTCTAAACCGAGAGCTTTCACAAATTTCTTGGTTACGAAGTTCGCTTGCGATCCGCAATCCAATTGGGCTCGACACGCCCTGCGAGAGTCGCTGCCGCAGATGAACACAACCGCAGTCGAAAGCATGACTTGTTCGTTATTAGATGATTCTAAAGCATAATTCGATAGGAGGGAGGGAGGAAGAGTTGCCTAAGCAACTTCCTTATCGGTATTGCTAGTCGATGGGTCCGCGGCAGAGGGTATATGAAGTAACGTGTTATGTTTTGCCTGGTAGACCTTGCATTGACCGGAATTTACTTGATGCATGAGAAGAGGAACGCAAGCAACTGACGCAAAGTTTGCGACTGCGAATTTCCGCGAGTCTTTGTGATATTGGAAGTGCCACGAAATTTTTACAATAATAAATGACGTGTTCTCCTTGACAGAAGTTGCATTTAGGTTTAACGGTAGCCGCACACGACGATGACCGTTTAACATTTGGCTGCGATTTTGCCTCGATCTTCTTTATAGAAATGGTGCTAGCCCTTGTAATCTCGAGCACCTCACATCGAGCGATAAAATCTAACAGCTGTTTGAGCGGCGGCGGCTCGTGGCCCGTTAAGGAAGTTCCCCACTCGCATAACATGAGTGAGTCAAGTTTAGAGGTTAGAATGGGAACGAGAAGATGATCCCAGTGCATCGTAGGACACTTCAATGCCTGAAGGGCGTGCAAATGTTTCGAAACCCCGTTAGAGATTCTTCTAAGATCAATTGGATTTTCTCTTGTCATAGTCGACAAATCCAATATAGCATTGACGTGAGTTTGAATAATCATGCGCTTGTCATATCGTTCCTTAAAAATTGATCACGCGACATCATAATTAGCGTCCGACAATTCTAATGAACTGATTACAGCGTTTGCATCGCCGTAAGTGATGCTCATAGATACTGAAATCTTTGCGTATTTGAGAGCAAGGAATGTTGGAATGGATAATCGAGTTGAATATATTGAAAAACGGGAACCATTCATTGCCGTACCTGCCGGAAAATATCGGTAAATTTAGCTTAGGCAACCGAATGTGCATACTACTATCTGATTACTATCTGATCTGATTCACGAGCATTCGAAGAGGACGGAGAAAAAATAGACGTTCGCAATGTCGGTGAAGGAGAAATGAGATCGCAGATCTTAACGGATAACGCATAGTACGCTTACTCGAAACCGTCTCGATCACAGCCTTCGGACTCATCTAAAGATTCTAGACGGAATTGCATATATTCCGCCCAATAGTGTTTGAGTTTAGCCCTCCGTTCACCGAGATGAGTAGCTATTGACGGAGTAATGGCGGCGATTGACTCTACATAAGTTTTGATACATGCCGCCTTTATAGTCGCGCGTTGTCGCTTAAATGTCGCCACTTCTGGTTGGAGGAAACTTAGTTGGCAATGGAGACAATGGTCTTCCTTACCTTGTTACGCACGCAATTAATCCTAGGAGAGGATGCGATAGATGCTAGATGCCTTCCAATCGAACGTTGGATGGAAATGTTCCTCTCGCAGATGGTGCGCTGTTGAGGGATGACTTCCGTTGCACGTCGTCTATTGGGCCTTGTTTTCTGCTGTTGACAGGATTCCGCTCGTAAAATGCTGATTCTGCGCCAGGATATGACGTAATATGAGCCGGGCTGCGTCTCTGATGCTTAGACGCGGGCTGTGCGATTGCTTTATAGAATTGTGTGCTGCCGCTGGTACGATGCTTGCACTGATTGTTGTTACTGCGATGCCTTTCTCGTCTCGATGTAGTATCCTTGGTTGACTGCCAAATTGCTGCTCGCCACTTCACTGAGGCTAAATACTTGAAGTATCCGGCTCGAAGGACCAAAAGATGTGTTGGCAATCTTGCTGAGCGCACGAAAATCGTAATGGCGTGGCCAAGCGATCACCGTTCGAGCATTTCCCGCGGAATTGCTACTTCGAGAGCACTCGGTCGAGAAAAATGCGAATTTCTCTGCTTTCCGAATTTTATTAAAAATAAATCTCGAACGTGGGCGTACGTGTTTACAGCGGATACGGAAGGATCGTAGCGGTAGCGCGGCGATGACCTTCCACGAGACGAGACGCGTGCAGAAGACGAAAACAACAGTTTGTTTTGTTGCCAAGACGATTTGATAATATTTTTTTTAGTCAATTACGCGTGACGCATACGTTGTTTAGCAATCGACATCTCGTGGATTCATCGATTTTTCATAGATGCGATTAGGCGATATAATTAGAGGTCGTGAATCACAGAGATATCGGACAGCATCAAAATCTAAAATGACATCAAGTAATTAAGTTAATTTTATTTTATAACATTTTAGAGAATTTTTTATAGATTTTTATATACTTACCATAATTGAAGTAATATAAATTTATATAAACGTAATAATATAAAAAAATTGCAATCTCTAATCCATAATTAATCAATTGTCATCCCCATATTTTATATTTCATTTAACAATTTAATAATAGTCGTATTAAAAAAGTCGTATTAAATTAACATTTATATTTCTTATAGATCATTTTAAAAAGTGATTTTAGAAAAAGAAGCTTATTTTCCAAACATTGGTTCTAGTAGTGTTTTTCTTATTGATTTATGGATTGGACATTATTCCAATATCATTTCAAATTTAATTTTCTCTCCAGGAAAACATTACTACTATGATTATATCGAAAGACACTACAGGGAAAATATAATCCTTAGATGTTTATGGAATTAGAATTTGGAAAAATTTTGTTAAAAGATTTTCAGATATTGTTTTATTATTAGAAAGTAATATAAATTTGCAGCGAAATAATATAAAAAATTGCAATCTTTCTAATAATACATAATTAGTTGTCATCCCCACGATATCATAATTTATTTAAATATTTGTTTGTGCTTTAAAAGTTACACAAAAGAAAGACCAGAAGAATTTGAAAATCTAGTAGAATTTAGTTTTGATAAAACTGTAACAACATGTGATATTGAAGGTTGCAATAATATAGCTGTAGTAAAATGTATTCGTGGTGTAAGAAGTCATTATATTTAAAACATTTCTTCATCGAGTATCATTATATATTGTAATGAGTATATATAAGTAGTATAAAATATAAATTTATTGCATAAACATTAAAAAATTATTTTATTTTTAAGTACGTTTAGAAATTATTATACAAACGACAAATTATTAGAATATTAAAGCATAAGACTGAAAATAGCTTTAAGAGAATAAGCTTAAGATATTATAAGGAAATAGTGTGTTAAACATGATATGTTGTAATATAACTTTATTACATGATTGAATTTAAAAAAGAAATGATCTTCAATTTGATGAAATAAAATTTAGAAAATTTGACAAAATTGTGGATAGTGGAAATATTTTGTTAAACAAAAAATTTTTTTTTATTTTTTTTTTCACAATATTGAAATACTCTTGAAACCGTACACTTTTATTTTAAAAATGTTTTTCCATCTTTTTTACTTTCGATGGTATTCGATTCGAAACAGAAATGCCGTTAAAGAGGTATTTCACCTCTTAAACATTAGTTAATGCATAAAATACGTGTCTCTTAGATTTTTGTGTTTAACAATATATTTCACGGAGAATCAAATCGGTGCCGAACAATTAGGTGACGTCTCTTGTAAGCCTCCTAATACAATGTTATCGATGAGGGAGTAGTGATGCCATAGGTAATATAAAAAAAATTTGTTTATAAAATTTTTTATTAAAAGAAAAGTATGTTGAATTCAGTATTAAATTAATCGCGATCAAAAATTCATCCTTATGAATGTTTTTCGAGATAAAGTCTCATCTCTTGCATACTAAAAGTGTATGTAGAAAGTGTACTTTCTATAACAAGTTCTGATAGAACATTCATAAAAAAAGAAATAACATCTAAAGAGACTAGTTTATAACCAGGCTCAAAATAGTTGCCATTCAGTTTCTCAAAAGCTATTATCCACTTGATTATGAGTTTTAGCAATATTATCCTTTATTATATTAAGTATAAAGAAAGAGCATACAAGAGATTATTAATGAACTAGAGACTATATATGAATGACACTATAATCCTTAAAATAACTATCTGTATGTATCTTTGTCTTTTATCAAATTTACTAAAATAGAATAGATAAGTTGTTAAGAAGATTGTTTAAGATATGGAATATTTTACCAATTATTCGTCACACATTATGTTCATTTT
>Ga0157364_1002630_pt1 | contig 16880 bp, 6 predicted proteins | sample AttsexASBM2_FD_111476 | JGI IMG/M metagenome (GOLD analysis project Ga0157364, IMG submission 111476) | Fungus gardens microbial communities from leaf cutter ant in Ribeirão Preto, State of São Paulo, Brazil - Atta sexdens ASBM2 | ecosystem: Host-associated > Fungi > Mycelium > Unclassified ... | reverse complement strand
TTCTATTATACTACTCTCACAGTTAAATATTTGATGCCTTTGTTGAAACCCTAACAATTTTGTAACATTTTTTTCTTAAATGTTTTGTTTTTGAGATATTTTCCCAGTTCAATTCTTTTTTACTTATTCTATAGAAAGAGGATAGGGAAAATGATTTAGAATGTCAATTGTTAGGCAGGCATTGCTGGAATAAGTGTGGAGACCGTTTTATAATTGTGGCACACGTCTAAGAAAAATAAAATTGCGTACATTTAATATTTAATTTAAAAAATTTTATTTACTATGCAGAAAATAATCATATTATTTCCGATTATCAGTTATATATTTAAATATTGTGTTGATACTTCGAAATGTCACGCTACGTTAATACTCAGAAATACCTGGATACTTATGGAATTTCATATATTGCAAGTTGTAAATCGTTTCCTATGGTTTCCTATTATTTCTTGTCTTTCAAGACCGTCTCTGCGGACTTATTCTAACAATAGCCTGCCTAACAGTTAACATTCATCAAATAATTTTCCCTATCATCAAATAATTTTCCCTATATAGTAAATAAAATGTATCAAATTAAAACTCTGAAAATAAAATAGATTCTCTGAAAAATTTTTTTAAGAAAAAAATGTTACATAATTTTTTAGGGTTTCACAATAAATACAAATATTCAAATGAACCAAATAGCAAATATATTTGCTTTTAAATCGTTTTCTCTTTTAATATATTTCGGATAAAAAAATTAAATATCTAAAAAATATTATATTTATAAAATATTTTAATTTTAAATAATAAAACTTACAGAAGATCAAGAAACATGTTGTATATAGATTATAATAGCATCTTGTAATATTGCATATCTTTATAAATATTATTCAGTTTCAGATGGAAATTGAATAAAGGAAAGTCAGATAATATTTTGAACACTTCAGATTTTTCGAGATTTCACTTTGGGTGGCAAAAATTAATATACATAATGTAAAACATTATTTTTATACTAAAACACTTTTTTAATCGTATTTTTCTAAAAATAAAATTAAACAAGATATTTACATTTTTAGATGTTATTACATTTTCTTTTAAACTGAAGGGTGATATCAGGCAAAAATATTTTTAAAAACAGGATTTTTTTAAATTTAAAGTTTTTTGTGTAGATTCCACTAACATGGTCTGACCAGTGTATGACCAGTACTATCTTCTCTTTTTTTCCAATAGCTTTTAATCTATGACCTAATATCCTAATGTATATACTTTTCGGAAGAGAATATCGCTTACTCATCTTTTTTATTTGTTATTTCCTTATTTCTTATTTTCTTAACACTTAATATCATGCTTTCTTCTTTCTATTTGTCTCATATCTTCACCGTAGAAAAATATTCACCTAGAAAACACAGCTAGCAGTCAATAGCTAAGTTTCACTGACTACTTAGGCTATCCGATACCACTCATCACCTCATTATCCGATATCATTAGAATGGCGCACAACGAAAAAATAACGAGCAGTTTTAAAACAAGAAAGTTTTTAAATTCTCAATTTAAAGAATTCTGTATATTAATAATTCTGTATATTAAAATCGAAATTCGACTTAAATTTAATCATGTGACTAATTAGTGAAATTAACTGCTAAAATAAATAATAATTATACAATAAAATGTACAACTTATTAACAACATTGTCTTTACTTCTTCTCAATATACAGGAGTCTAAACTCTTATATGCATGTAGACATGTCAATGCCTCGATAAATGCTGCCACACGCGTCTAAAATTTTGAACAATTTTTATCTGATACTATCCGATCTTCCCCTAAATTTCAAAATTAGTCATGTTAATACAAAGATATTTATAAAAGATTATTATGAGTTTTCTTAATAGAGTTAAAAGGTATATACTTTTCTCCAGATTTATTTAACTCAAAGTTTTATTATTCTTCAATATCGAAGGAATACTTCTTTATTATTTATATTAAAGCAATTACTTAATGCTTTGCGAAATAATACTATTCAGATCTATTCAGGAAAATTGTAACACATCTTTACGTGCAATATTTCTTGAAAAACAGACTGCAATCTGCTATCACTCTTAAAAACGCAATCTTATCTCAAAAAATATTAAAATTAAAAAAAATATTTTTTTCAGTTAGATTATCATTTTGGTTCACAGCGCACACATCCTTGTTCTGAAATGACTTTGTTACGTCACGAAAAAGCTCCGATCTCTTTCCAGAGGAAATTATCATTAGAAGGGTCTCGGCCCCTCTTGTTGTTAAATTATTGGGGTCCAAGGGCAGTACGGACCGCTTCCTTTCTATTGTCAATGTGCTGCTGACTTCTCCGAGTATATTCGCATGCAAAGCTCCTCTAACTCCACTGTTTTATATCATTGCTTGAATAATTTTCAAGATTATAAAAAAAGTCGTCTGTCGTCTATTCAGAAATTTTGTACTATACGTTAATTATGCTCAATCGATTTTGTTAAAGCTTTTAATCAACGAATTTTGTGCATCTATTTCAGAAATATTCAACTGTCCCAAGTCAATTAGCTTGACTACAGTTACTTACATATATATTTTATATTGCGTCACTCACTTTTATAAAGCATTTTGGATTCTTTTCTTCTCAGCAGAAAATTTCCAGACGAATCTAATTACATATATATTCGATGTTGAAATTGCTTTCGTAAATTAAGCTTCGCGAATGTAACAAGATAAATAAGAATACCTTGGCACTCGTTAATTTTAAGTAGATAGACTTAACTTCGACTTTACCTTAATAGAAAATTTCATTTGACACTTAATCGTCGGGATATTGAATATTGGAAGTCGAGAAGTCGTGCAGTGAGAGCGATGACGTACCAAATTTTAATGAAAGATCAACTCGAAACTCGTTCGAGAATTTAGCATTGAGAAATTCCATCTCATGGTACTCGATATTAATTATTTTCGTGCATTTGGTATTATTTATTATTAACTCTCTTCGTACATAATGTAACGTACACGTATAATATTAATTTCTCGAAAATGTACGTTTCCAAAATAATATCTACGATTATTAATATCTTCGTCTTTAGCATCTTTTTAAAAACCTCCGTGCCGCTTCTATCTATCTGGATAGGCCCTTCTATCTACGAAAAGTATCGATTTTTCGATAACATACTTCGATGCGTTTAAGTTTTGGTGGAATCCGATACTCAATTCTTGCTTTTGGGTATCGCAACGAGAAAAATCGATAATACTACTACCATCTCTATATGCAAGTACGTAAAATCGGTTGCATTTACCGAACATGTAATGTTACGTTAATGTCGTCGCGGTTGCGCTTTCGCGCACGCACACGCACCTTTCGAAATCCTGATTAGTTAATGAAGTTAATAAGCGGTCGGGCGTGGCCCGTGGAACCCGATACGCGATAATGCAGGTAATGGCTATAATTTTTACTCGCCGCGTAGCGGTGGATTACGTTACTTTAATAAAACGGGGCGAAACGCTCGCGAGTGAAATGTAAGCGCGCGCGCGAATTCTGTACTCGTTCCATACAAAATAACCGATTTTACGAGTGCCCTTAGCATGATCAATAATTGCGAATGGTATTATCGACTCGGTGCCGAGCTGCTGAAGATTAATGTCTCGGCTTTTCGCAATTCGAAACGGTAATCATCTTTTTATAATCGTAACTATACACATTTGTTTCTATAAAACCGCTTCGCATGTCCTGAGAAGTAAGAAATGAAAAGAAGATAAAAAAAGAGAGAGAGAGAGAGAGAGAGAGAGAGAGAGAAAGAGAGACAGTCAATCTCGTTTCCTGCCTCTTTCTCTCTCCTCTTCCTTTTCTTTTTGCTTAGTTTCTCTCTTTTTCCTCTTTCTCTCTTTCTCCCTCTCTCTCTCTCTCTCTCTCTCTCTCTTTGTTTCTGTGCTTCTCTTTCTCTCTCTCTTTCGCTTCCTGTCTCGCCCTACTCCTCTTTGTCTCCTATTTTTTATCTCTTCCTTCTCCCAACTCCTCTATCATTCTATCTGCTCTTATCTCTTCCCTATTTCCGTTCCAACCATCTCACTCCATCTCTTCTTCTGTCTTTATTTATTTCTTCCTATCTCTTTACCCCTGTCCCTCTTTAGTCTTATCAATAAGGTCCTTGTCTCTTTCCTTCTCGCAACCCGTAGCACTTCGTGTCACTGCAGCCTTACCTCGCGTCGGATCAAGACAGGTAAAGACAGAAAGTGACACAGGAGTGACAGCGGGAGAGTATACGTACATTTCTTTGCTTTTGACGTTTGTTATTGGGTAATACCATCACATAGCCCGCTGCCGCTCTTGCCACATTCTACGTTATCCTTTAACACTCAGCTACGGCTCTTGTACGAATTCTTGCATTCCTGCACGAAGTTTTCAAGAAATAGTGGGAGAAAAAGAGAGAAGAGGGATAGAAAAAGAGCAGAAGAGAAACCTATTGAAACCTTACAAAATACATACATGATCAATGAGTCAACGAAATTACCAATTCATGGTCGACATACAATGAAATGTTAGAATATCATTAGAGAAATGCAAGAAAAATATATATAGCTTCTAAACTAAGCCATCTCAATTTTGTAGATGACGATATATTATGACGATAAAATTGCATCAGTAAAAAAAGAAACTTTCCAGTCTTTCTGTAGGCTGTCAGTTCTATAAGTCTATATTTGTAATCGCTATAGGAAATAGGACACCCCATTCGAGAATTAAGCTTCGAAAATTAGTAGAAAAACGTTATTCTTCACTCAATTTCAAGTTGACTTTACTTTAATAGGATTTTTATCTAAAGATCAGCGCGTTAGCAGAATATTTAATATTAAAAATTAAAAAGTTACGAAAACAACGTGATCCATCGCGACCGTCGTATTAATTCGAATACACGCTAAGAAAGTAATCTTTGAGTATAAATTTCTCGAAGCTTATATGCTCGCCGTGAGACGTCATTCATGCGCTATATATATTTATCGAATTATCTAGTACACACTGATATCATACATGCAAATACGATCCATAATTTGCACGCGAGAGAAGCCACAAAAGAATCGATCCGCATGTCTAGACGTACAAACAACTTTCCGTTACTCCATTTTTTTTTTCTTTAGACAATACGTTTAAAAGGTACGCGAAGTTTCAGCTCTGTGTATTAATCGCGTGAATTTGAGGTTGAACGCGTCGCGTTCGATTTCGTTCGCGACGCGACGACATATCGAAAAAGGAAAAGTAAAAAAGGGAAAACTTTCGACCGAGATACATTTTTTCCCGACTGTATGCACGGTCGGTGTTAATAAAGATTTTAACTCGGCCTCCCTCTTCCACTCTTTGTCCCACGCGGACTGCGCTGCACCACGCCTCCTAAAACCCTCCGGGCATCGTTCGTTCGGGCCGCGTTCTCTGTCCCTTCTCGGCTCGCCTCAAAAATTCTTGGTACTCTGCCGCTTCCGAGAAAGCGCTGTGCGGTCGCTTCGCGCCCGCGTCGCGTCACCGACCTACTCCTCTAACGAAAGAGAAATAAAGAGGAAGATAGATCGATAGAAAAGATCCAATGATCCTGCGTTCCAGTTTTGAATATAGGTGCGCTTTTTTTAATCTAGAAAAAACATAATTTCACAAGAGCGAGATTAGAGAGAGAGAGAGAGAGAGAGAGAGAGAGAGAGAGAAAGAGAGAGAGAGAAGAGGAAAAAGGAAGTTGTATAACAAGATGCAATAAATGAATCATACAGCTCACAACAACTTTTATTGTATTAAATATATCAATTACTGATGTTCATTATCTTCTTTTTTTAATTAATTCATGTTACTTATTACCAAGAATTATAATATAAATTAATTAATTCATGTTACTTATTATCGAGAATTATAACATAAAATAAAATTTAAAAGAACTGATGCCGATTATTAGCTTCATTTATTCATTCTTAAAAAAAAATTTTAAATTATTAAAAATATCATAAACATTAATGCATTAATGTTCATCAAAATTGTCCAAAATACATCTTTATTATACTTTAAAGTATGTAATACAAAAATAACAATTTTATTAATTCGTGACTTACAAAGATAAACTGCATGTAAAAATTTAATAAACATGTATTTATTTTATAAACTCCGAATTATGAATTATTATTTGAGCCCCAGAGGCTGTCCGATTCAGGTGGCCATAAAGCTTAAATTGTTATTAATTATTATTATTTTTAATTAATCATTTAAGTGATCTACAATGTATGACTGCAATAATATTTTTCATTTTATACAGTGAGACGGAAGAGAGAGAAATGAGGGAACTTCGATTTCATTGTAAACAAGTAATGAGCATTTTGTGACAATAAATCACAGTCCGTGTGTGCCACTCACAAAAACGAAATGAACCAATTTGACGTACTCTCTCATGCCTTTTCGTTCCAGTTCCATTGCGCGTATTCCAGTCCAGCGCGAAAATATCAGTTCATCGATTGTTTTATGTGCAGTTTTATGACTTGCACCTCTCGGTAATAAAACGCGGGAGACCTATATATACGGTCTGTACATTTAAAAATGCTATTTATTATGTATTATATTCGACGAGTATTCGGTGTGCACATTTTCATCCGCGCGAAATCTTCGGAAGCCGCTCCCCTGGCAACGAGGCTACATGATGGTATATCGCAAGGTTTTCGCTTACAAGGAAAAAATGATTTTATTGAAAATATTTAAAAATTTAGCCGCAAATACGGATCTGAAAATAATTTTATTGAACTATCGCAATATAATTATATATGTAGGACGCTCAAGCTGGTTGATAAAATGTCAAAATGTTTTGCATTATACATCATGCTTGAGTTTTCTATAATTATTTTGATGGTTTAATAAAATTAATAATAACGGAAATATTATAATTTCCTTATATGCATACATACATATATATATGACTTTCGAAATAAAATTAAATAATGAGAATTAAAGTAAATGAGAGTATAACGCAGTTATTGTAGGGTGATTAAATAATACTATTATTCAATGCAGTATTTAATTGTATTGAATATATTTTTCTATACGTTAATAAAATTAGTTTTTAATAAATCTGTATCTATATACATATAGCTAAATTTGTAGTTCGGCAACATCTTTTGTTTTGTATATATTAATTTTTACCGAAAAGTTATTATTCGCAAAATCATTCAGTTTTAACAGTTGTTTTAATGTTGAGTTTTAATCTTTTTCAAGATTCTGCTTTTTTATTGTTTTATTCTTACGCAAAAAATTTATTCATCATTTTTTGACGATCCCCGAAATTGACCTCACGCCTTACACATAGACTGTTAATATGAAATTTAATATACTTTTAAGTTACACAAGTTGAATTTAAATTCATGACATTACATTAAATTGAATATATTTATAACTGAAAAGTATATTTGTGTATATGAAATTTAAAATGCTTTCATAAAATTTTATGAAATTTTATGAAATTTAACTTTCAATAAAATTTTATATGGATTTGCATGAAATTTAATGCGCATGTTTATTACATTTCAGATTATTGTAACTTCATTTTCAGTTAAATCATTTACTTTTCAGTTACCTTATAACCACTATCTTTCATTATATGTTACTTAAATTCATTATAAAATTTCCAACAGTGTATATTACTCATTCATTTATACACGTTGTTTAAAAGCGGTCGATTCGCTACCCACGCGTTTCTTCGAAACCGTCAGGATAACGGTCCACGCATGTTCTAGGATAGAGCGGTGATTTCCAAGAGAGAAGGAGAGCACTGCGGCCGATGCAACTCAGGTAGTTTCCTACATTCATAGCTGCGCCGATGCCTGTCCGCCCCGGAGCACCCCGGCTCTGTGATGAATATCCGTGTGGGTCCCTCCTCTCCGAAGGCATTCCCTCCCTTTCCACCTCTCTCCGCCTCCCGCCCTCGGTTTCACCCCATTCAACCTCCTCCTCTTCTCTCCCGCCCAGCCGTCCTTTGTCGTCCACGGATGCACACAATGCTGCGGAGTCGAGGTCCGTGGTATGCCTCCCTCTTGTCTCCCTGCCTGCCCTTTCAAAGGTCCTTCTCTCCTTTCCTTTGGATCCGCGACTCCGTGAAAAGGACTTAATCACATGCGGCACTAGAGATTTGTCCCTTTCCGCCAGGTAGCGGCGTGCGTGTGCGTGTGCAGGAGGGAACAGGACGAGAGATCGCAAGGATTTCACCGGGGCCCGATTGTGCGATTACTTCTCTCTCTCTCTCTCTCTCTCTCTCTCTCTCTCTCTCTCTCTCTCTCTCTCCTTCTTCTGTCTCTTTCCTTGTTGTAATTCTCTCCCCTTTCGCGTTTATCCAGGCCCCGTTTCGGGTTTTCGGGAAAGGCCAAACGGCAGGTACCTGCTTCTTCCTTTGTGCCATCGTGCTTGTATGCGAGAGAACGAACGAGCAGCACATGGTAATTCTTTATACACCTTTTTGGAGCAACGTGTTCTCCATATTCTCGATTTTCGATCGAATGTCTACGTAACTGTAGACTCCAAGGGTCCCTTCGTTGCATCTAGGGTTTTTCATTCCAGACTACTGCAAAGCTTACAGAAATGATTTCGTTCACTTGGGATCTCTCTTTTTCTCGAGCATCGAACTCCTTGTTACTCTCTTGAAAGTTTATGGTTGGCACTGTTCGCTTTTATTTTTGTTTTTATAATTAAATATCTTGATAATTAGATATTAATGGTATGATTCTGGTTTAAAAAGATTTGGAATTTATTTCAACCAAGTTGAATTTTAATTCTTAGTATATATATATATATATATATATATATATATATATATATATATATAATGGGGTTACATTCTGCGCATTTCTTTTCTTTGAAATGCTAGGAGCACCTGTTTAAATAATGCTTCCTCTTTCCTTTTTTTACTGAACCTTACAAATAAAAATGTAAAAGTATTTTCTAAACTTTTCTAAAAATGTTGAAGTATTATATAATAATCTTAATACTTAATAATTTGTGTATACTCATAAAAGTGATGGAAATGAAGACGAATGTTCCATCGTGTATACTAAGAATTAAGATTCACTTTTCTTCTGCTTACATTGTGAAAAAATATCTAAAAAATTATTTGTGGGATACAACGTTTATTTTACTGAACTAAAGTCTTATTTTAACATAGTAAAATAAATTCTATTCTCAGAAAATAAATTTGCATTTATTTCATTTTTTACAATTAATAAAATTTATTTTATAAAATAATTTTATTTCACTATAATCAAATTTTTTTATAACTAATAAATACCGTAGAGAACGTCACATATATAACATTTGCTAACAAATATTTTGATTTTTCTCGGTATATACGAGCTTGTGCGATCGTGACCGCGTTAGAATGTTACAGGTGACATTACGAGAATACTCCGACTGTATTTACATTATTGTAATATTTATTTGCGTTTATGTACGCTTGGTATAATTTATCACTCGCTAGTGGTAAATCTGTCAAATGTACAAACGTCTCAATCTAGCGCTATCAAATAAATCGAATTTATTCTTCGAAATCTCTTTGCACCTTTGAACCAATTGAACTTCTATTGTATTTTTTATGCAATTTTCTCGATGTTTTACTAGCAATGTATTACTAGCAATGTATTACTAGAAATAAAATTAAATTAAAAAAAGGGGATTTGTTATTTGATACTTATTTTTTTATCTCATTTATTGTATTTGTTCGCTGTATTTATATCTTTAGAGATTCCTGAAGAATTACCTATTCTTGATGTCTTGGAAAGAAAAATCTTTTCAAACCCATGTTTACGGCAGTCTTTTCACATCATTTTCAAGGCAGAGACATATTTTTGCAATATTCTGTACAGCTTTTTATTAGGCGGGGCAAATTGCGATGGGATCGAAAAAGAATCTAGAGTGGCTGACAGTGAATATTCTCGCTTTTCGATTTTGACGCAGCTTATCGCTGGATTTGCGATGTATAAGAAAAAAAAAGAAATAATATTGAAATGTTTACATATTTCTTTGACGAAGATTATCATGATGGTACATTAAACGTTATCCGAGGGTTGAAATTCTCCTTTCGTAAAAAAAAAAGGAGAATATTCAGAAATCTAGAGAGAAAGTAGCATTAATTTACGTGTAATTTGCTTGATATGTAATATTTTCATCGCGAGAAATATCGCATCTGTTATTCTCTCTGTTATATCTGTCGTTCGTTTCGCAGCTCGTCGATATCCTTCTTTTTTTTTTATTTCGTACGAAATTCCGTGTAAATCGCCCGAAAATCGCGCGAGACGACGTGCGCGTAATTATCAACATAGAGATATACAATTTTTCCCTCCCTCTCCTCCTACATAGCGATATCGGGGACGGAGGTCATAATAATGAATATTCCTTTAGCGACACGTGTACAACAACACATCGAATAAATTAATGTGGGTTGCATTTCCATGCGAATATGTCATCCGCATTCGCGTGGCCGCTGCGCCACGCGAATATCGCTCTCGCGCTGCGTGTCATTTTATAATGTTTGTTTCGCAATCGATCGAACATATAGTAGCGCCATTTACAGGAGCCGCGATGGCAAAGGGCAGCGGCGCGCAACAAATGACGCGGACTAATATCTCATGATAATGAAAACCCGAAACACGAGCACAGTGGCGTATCGGGCGACCGATCGCGATCTTTGATGTCGCGTTACTATCACGCGCGCATTTCATTTTAATGTATTTATCTCGATCCAATCCCGATAATTGAAGGCTCCATTTCGACATTGGTCACGAATTCCTAATTCTTCCTCCTCTGCGACGTGTGGAATTAATATAATAATAAACAAAAAAAAAAGTTGCGTACAAAAATGAAGACTTTTTATCGAAGAAGCACGCTAAAAGGATTTCGCATGTATTTTATGGAAATGTTCTCCTCTGCCTTTTCCCATTTTCTAGTCATTTTTAATATCACTTTTGTAATTTGAATAACAAAATATAGCAGTTCTAAAGCAGCGTTTTTGGATAAAATTATCCAAACAAAATTGCGAGCCTTTTAACGCAGCGTAATGATATGTGTGCTGCAAGTAGATAGCGCTTTCAATGGTAATGCATAATTCAACTGCAATAGGCGATAAAACTACACATATGCAAATTGCAAAGGCAAGACGCGCCGGTGAACGACCAGTTCAAACAAATATTTTTCATTCTACTTCATTGTAGTTATACGCGTTACTTTTAAATTCGATTGTCTTAAAAATAAATTTAAAATAGACAGATGAAATTATGTGAATTTCCAGGGAAAAATTTATTTTCACCAAGAACATGAATTGATTTATTTTCGGAGTCTTCTAATTTAATTAATCCTCCTTGCGTAAATCTGTATTTCGCGCTAATGCGTGGGTTGTCTAATTTTGGCGCCAAGAGAGAGAGAGAGAGAGAGAGAGAGAGAGAGAGAGACAGACAGAAAGAGAGAAAGAGAGTGTGTGTTTCCTATTATTCCGTCTAAATTATATAAACGGGTAAAGCCCTCTCCGAATGTGAAACCCGAGCGTATCGATACCAGACCGCGGCTTCCATTATAGATCGCGGTTATATGAAAACACAAATTAATTTTCCCTGGATGTACGCGCGAGGGAGTACACGTTGTGTGCATTTCGCACGCGGTAAAATCAAACCGGCGCTAATTTCAAATGAAATACATTTTATTCGCCGTGCTAGGATCCGCGGTAGTGTGTGCACGGTAACGCATAGGTGAGCGCCCCCTTTTCTCCTCCTCTCCCCACCCCTCCGTGAAACACGAGGCGACCGACTTCTGGCGAGCGGGAGAAGCGTAATTACGTTAATGGCGTATCGTAAAACACGCGTCCCGATCGGCCGAGAACGGTTGGCGCGCTCGCGCGCGCGTATCTCTGCTTAAAATATTATGTATTAATTGTAGCTAAACCCGCACGTTTACGGCGCATTTATTCGCGCCCGGCGGCCGCGTCTGTTAATTGCCACGCGAGACGCGCGTCGCTAATTGTCGCGGCGTGCACGCGCCGCCTTGTACGTGCATTAGGCGCGGACCGCCTTAAACGCACGCTTTTTACTCCACAACGGGACCGCACACACGATAAAACCCCCGTTTAATTCGCTGATTGATTAAGTAATAATAAGTACTCGGTTTAATCACGCGCCGCGGTCGGCCGCTGTCTATAATGTTGCTCGAGTTAATCAACGTGAATTACCCAGTCCGTTTATACGTGCGGCATTTGCGCGTGTTTGCGCTCTATATGAGTGCGCTGGATGACGAATTATTCCTCGAGAATTTACGCGTAATTTCACTTTAGCCCGTTTTTTTCTGCGCGTTTCACTTTTAGTTCACGTCACTCGGTAATATCATTAATACAGTCAGAAAAACATCGATTGAAAATAGCACTTACCTCATGTATCTTGTATATCTTCTTCCTTTTTTTTTCTAATCTTTAGCGTTGTCAATAAGAGATGAGAAATAATATAAGTTGAATACTGTTATTCAGAAAATATATTCCTGAATTATCTTCCCTCAATGAAAGTTCCATTGAATATTTTATTTTGTAATCTTTCGTAAATTTGCAGCCTGACTAATCAAAACCAATATTTTTAATCAAAATATTTACCTCGAAAAATACTTCGGAAAAATATTTACCGATACTTCATATTAATCAGAAAAATTCATATTAGTAATGACGATGGTTTCTCTCGCATAAATCTGTGATAATAAGATTCATTAGAAAGGGTATAAGAAATGCAAAAAAAAAAAAAAATTAAAGAAAGTTTCTTAATGGAAAATTCTTTCGGAATTTTTATGATAGGGATACGAAGCAGGCAGACATTAACAAAACATCATGGCTTCTTGAAAAACGTAACATATTCTATATTTAACAAATATCTTTTCCATGTTTAATATGTACAATTACGCGATGCGTACGTGTGTTTTGCCTAACGTACTTCGTCAATTGAGTATTTACAATGCATATAATTACAGTGTGCCTGTCGCGGACGGAGTGATCAGCAGGCCGAATTCCGCTCGTGTTCTCTCCCACACGCAACACACATACATATTGCCTATTCACACATACATACATACACACAGTGTATATACTGTGTACACACACATATATATATACATATATATATATATATATATATATATATATATATACACACACAAATACACACATACACACACGTATACGCACATATATACGCGCGACAGTAAATTCTACTTGACATTTGAATGTCGTTGATCCTTAAACCGAAATATCCGCTGTTGGTTTCTCAGCAATCTATAGAGTTCACGAGAAATTCTTGAATCCTAACAAACTTTTTCGTCTAAAATAATAAAATTGAAAAAATTTGCGAATTCAAGATTTAACAAACGTTCGGTTAATTTTTCACAAAATATTATGTTAGTCGTTATTATGTATGTATAACGTTAACTCGAAAGGAGATCGTTTCATCTCTTTTTCGAAATTTTTCGGTAGAGCAATATTCGGGTTAGAGTTTTAAGCCTCGCTCACGCAATGGTACATTGTATCATCGCAAGTCTCGCTCGAGGTACGAATCGCTCGATCTCTCTTTATCTCTCTCTCTCTCTCTCTCTCTCTCTCTCTCTCTCTCTCTCTCTCTCTCGATATCGATCGCATTTTCTCTTTCACACCAAGTCGCACTACGATACGATTCGTTCGAAATATGGAATACAGGAGGAAAAGGAGAAGCGACGTGCGAAGGTTGAAATCCGTTCGCGACGCACGAGTTATCCGCTTCCTCCTTCGGATCGAACCGATTAAAACGCGAAGGTTTTCTTAAGGTTAACTAAGGGGTTCGATCGAAAAAAAGCGAGTGTACATCGTAATGTTCGCCCGCTATTCTCGATTACGATTTATTACCTGACCGTTCGGTGGCAGAGATATTATAATTTCAATGAGTTCAATTTCTGACATTACAGTTATGAAAAGTTGTATTTTTTATACCGATTTTCATTGTTTTCAATAAACACTGCAAGTTATTTCGCGCATGCTTGAAACAAAGCTGAACTCACTGAAGAATTACACCCTTATTTTAACTCAGTATCATAGAAGAACATAAAATCTTTGTAGAATATTGTAATATCTTATCTTAATTAAATATGTTATATTTCATTTCAGAAATATTAATTGCTTGAAGATAGAACACAAAACCAGTTGTTGTTACATCAATATAAATACGGAGATTAAGATATTTATTAAATATTTCATCATCATCATATCATATTTATTATCATTGTCTAATAAGAGAAGTAGTATACATATGTCTTGTATATAAAAAATAAGAAATTACAAAATTCTACACGATAATGATAACAAGTGTGTCTATCAAAAAACGTATGACAGATTGACAGCCACTTTTTTCTCGGAAATCAGTAAGCTTGATTAGACGCAATGATTAAAGATAATAAGAAAGGAAAAAAAAAAAAGATCGGAGATATCGACACCTCTGGCGATTCCATGAAAAATCGAGAGAAAATTAACGTTAAATCTTAAGGCATACAATCGTACAGTACAGTAGTAATGTTCGAGGTATTTTCATCGCGGTCTATCATACGTAAGCTACTTACAATGTGTTCAAACATTCGAGGTATTTTCCACGCGGCCTATCATATGTAAGCTACTTACTTTATCGAACAGAATAATCGAAGGGCGGGAAAAGAGAGACAATATCGTTCGATCGCTTCGTCCGTCCGTTCTCGATTATCATGACAATACTATTTCTCGAATATCTCGATTTGGCAAAGTCGATCAATCAATCACTTCGATGCAAATACCGTTATAATCACGTGCAATATCGTAAGTCGAAGCTGAACGGATAAATTAAATGCAATATAAATGGGAAATGACTACCAAAGTCGAATAATATAGGTATCGTAGTCTAATCAATTAATTTAAAAGACTGTAGCGTGATTGTATTAATTACGATTCTCGCAAATTGATTTTGATAAAAATCTAGATACAATAAAAAGGAAGAAATATTGTTGTCTCACGAAGATATTCGTTTTACCGCAAAATAATCTTGCGGTTTTCCATAAATAATGATCATATATACGGAACATTGTATATTTAATGTTAAACGTAAAAAATGTGGTTTACTACTAATCGCTCGAACATTCGATCGTGCGAAATCCGTACTTAATCCGGATTTCCAAGTCAATTTACGATTATACAAATTCGTGAAAAGCTTGTATGTCACTAAGCCTCATTAAACATTATATCAAGTGTCGATTATCAAGTGTCTTTGTATTATTAACTTATTGTTAATAGTTGTTATTTGAATATCTATTGAGGCACTGTTATAGTTTAATATCTTATATTTTTTGAATGCCTTGTACATAAATTAATTATACAGCGCGAAGAAAAAGTATGAAAAAAATACGAGTTTAAGTATTGTCAAAGTAACGAGCAACTTGCATTTATATTATATATTAAAGCAACTAGCGATTCAAATAATTTTCTCTGATGAATATTGAATTGCAATGAAAATCTGTTATCTAGTTGAGACAGAGACTTTCGTATTCTTGACGCTATTAGTTCCTTTTAATTAGTAAAAGCAAATGTATGTCAGAAATAGACATCGTTAACTTTGCATCAATCTAAACAGCTCTCAACGTTGATAGGAATGTTATCAAATGTTCTCTTTTGAAAGACAGAAAACGATGCATTTAACATGTACGATACATACGAGAAATATCGAAATTTTAAATTTTGAAAGAGAGATAGAGAAAAAAAACAAAAAGAAAGTATTACTTGATAAAATTAATAAACACTCAAATAGATAGCTTTTAATTGAAAAATGAAGTGTAAAAAGATACATTCTTTTTGTATATTGCGATTTTTGAAAAATTAATTTAAATTTTAAAGGTGATGTGTCATACTTTATCTTGATAAAGCTTAGTTACAACATCACTTTGGAAAAACACAAAAGAACGAAGTTGCATGGGTTTTTATCTGCAATAATCCACGTACATATATATCGTAAAAACAAATACAGATAAAACTGTGTCAGGATAAACACACGGAATAAATATTTTTTCACGCAATCGTTTCAGGTACATTTACTGCGATAACTCGTGTGAACGTTTATAAAACGCGCAAAGCTTCCAAGCAACAATTTGAGTTCCGTGTATGAAAACTTCGGTCTCTCTATTTCTGATATTTCATCATGCCTTTTGATACTTCAAAAAAAAAAAAAAAATTTATGTTTTACTCATGTTTTTATAACTGCATCAGCGTTGAATACAATAATAATTTCCACATAAAAATAATTCAACTAATTCCGCATAAATAATTATCTATTTATGATATAAATAAATTTTCTCTCGAAATTGACGACATAAGTTTCATAAATCATGTCTTTTGCAAGTTACTCAAGTTCGGAAGTCATGTATTATTGTGAACAACAGTTTTATTAAAATCCACGATAATAATAATAATAGGTTTCAATCGAAGTTAAACATTTCGAAATGGAATCTGTTGAAACTTGATTTAATTGCTTTAACATTAGTCTTTTATTTTAATGACAATGCTGATGAGAATATTTCGATTTGCGTTCTCGATATAAATATTCTTACAGAATTTGTATAATCGACATTGAATAATTGTTTTAAGTTGGATAAAGAAATATAAATATTATGATACATGATATAGAATATTGATTTGTCCTTCCTCATTGCAAAATGTGATTTATGAGTAAAAAATAATTACGAGTATTCTTCGTGATCGCTAAGGTGTAAAAAGAAATCCATTATTTTTGCATGAAATTGAAGGCTTTATTTAGTATAGTTAGAATGATCCGATTTAGGTCAAATATGCACCGTTTTGTTCGATAACTTGTTGCCATTTTGAAGGTAATTCCATTATGCCTC
>Ga0157364_1002629_pt1 | contig 16880 bp, 9 predicted proteins | sample AttsexASBM2_FD_111476 | JGI IMG/M metagenome (GOLD analysis project Ga0157364, IMG submission 111476) | Fungus gardens microbial communities from leaf cutter ant in Ribeirão Preto, State of São Paulo, Brazil - Atta sexdens ASBM2 | ecosystem: Host-associated > Fungi > Mycelium > Unclassified ... | reverse complement strand
TATTTTAACTAGTTTTTCTTTATTAAATTTAACTATAGGAGCTGTTAGCTATATGCATGGATATCCAAATGGTGGTTATATTTTAACTTCAGGTTTTATTTTAACTATTTTGGGAATGGTATTCTGGCTTAGAGATGTAATAATAGAAGGTCCAGCGTAAAGCTTAATAACATCAAAAAGCATACTATTTAATCATTTATAAAACTATACTAAATTTATTATAAACAAGGTAAATTTCCACCTAAAATAAAGATATTTTTATCAAAATCAAAATCAATTTTTATTTATCTAGTTTAAAAGATAAGGCCAATAATATTAGTTTGAAAACTAAATCAAATAATAGTATTTACTTCACATATAAATAATTTTATATATTCAAAGATAATTAATAGGGCGCAATAAAAAGTAAGGACATAATACTCTTATTTCAATAAATGAAGATGTTCAATGTATTCTTTTTGAGTTGAATCAAATAAAAGTTCTATCAGCTAAAACTATTAGATTTAATTAATTAATTAAGTTTCTTAAATAAAAGCCTACAAATTTAAGGGTAACATAGTTTATATATAATAGTTGGTTTACATGATTTACTGATGGCCAATTTGGTTTTAAAATAAAATAAACCTAAATCATAAAAATATCTGTTAGTTAAAATGTAAGTATCCACCCTTGTTTCTTACAGGTTTTACGTATGCTGATAGTTCTTTATGCTTTTTATTATAAATGTAAAATAGGTTAACAACCTCAAATGTTAAATAAGGGGGTATCTGAAAAGGATCGAGCATATTTATAAACAATTAGAGCATCTTTATGATTTAATCTAGCACAACAATGAGAACAATCATTAACGAGTTAGTACCATAAAAAGAGTCAATGTTGGTCAATTTTATAAATATCCATTAATTAGTCACAAAATTAACTGTATTTTTTCAAAAAGGATTTTAACTAATTCTTGCAAAATAATAAAAAGTTAGAGCCTCATATAAAGCTATCTAATTAATTACGAGTAAAAAAGGCATTACCAGATATTCTTCCTGCTCCAATAGCTTTTATTCCTATACTTACATCAATTAGCTAAGTGGGTTGCATGATTAATGTTGCTTCTTTGTTAATGTTAAGCCACGTTTAAAAGCAGGCGGTCATATTCAATTAAGGTTATATAAGCATTAACGGGATGGTCAATTAAAGATAAGTTTATTTGATTATTTAAATTGAGTTTATTAAGTTGTAAGAACACAAACAAGCGGTGTTAAAAATTAAGAGATAAAATTATTCCTTTTTTTTACGGGTTAAAAAGGATCGAGTTTAAGGCACAAATAGATAGTCTTAAATATAAAGGCCCACTAACAAGCCAATGAAAATATAAAAAATTTAAAAGACAAGGCATATTAATAAATAAATATCCCTACACGTTTACTCGAGTGGAATTATAATTAAACTTAGATTAGATCAACGATCATATGATAAACCTAATTATATGTATCCAATAATGATAGTATAGCCTCATTTTTATCACGAAAACTTAATATTTATAATATAAATCAACATTCTAGATAAGTACTGTCTCTTAGTGTAAGCGTTATAAATAATTTAAACTATTTTAATAAATACCTTTGATAGGTGAACAGAGAAAAGAATTTAAACACTGGGAAGTATTTTACATAGTTTCTAAACAACATCTTACTGAGGCGGGTAAAATTAGAGCATCTTAAATTAAAAATATAAATAACCTTCCATTTTTCTTACAAAGCAACTACCACCAAAAGTCTATCATAAATAAAAGCTATAGTGCCTTCTATAAATTTGACTATATGCTGGAAAATTCTAAAGCTTTAAATACTCCTCAATATAATAATCTGGGAGTAACAAAATTAAAGATAATTATATGAATAATCAGCAGGAAACCAAAATACTAATAAATATTATAGTAGGATCCTCAGAGACTATACGTCAAAAATTAATACGATACAAATAGTAAACCTATTGATTAAGATATAGTCCAGCCATTACTTAATGATAATGGATAAATGACATATTTAGGTAACCACACCAAAGAAGTAAAAAGTGGATTAATGTTAGGTATAGTATTATTTATTATAAGTGAAATATTTGCTTTCCTATCGGTCTTCTTTCGACATGGACAATCTTCGAGGGAGATAGAGGTAACTCATCTCATTTACGCACTGATCATTATCGTAAAAAGGTTAAGCAATGTGCTAGAGTTCAACGAAGCTCTGGTATAAGGAATTGTTAAACGGGTAAAAAGTATTGGTAGATTCATTAAGAATTTGTACTCGAGTTCCCTACCTAGTTCTTTTAATAATTTCAGTAAAGCGAAAGCTAAGCTTCATATTAAAAATGGTTAACATAGGGCCGAACATCTATCATGAACGGGGTCACACACACAATTAATGGAGTCGTTATCTGAAGACGTAATGATTCTGATCAGTATTAATAGACACACCATCAAAGAAGATTACTGAAAATATTTAACTGAGTTACTGATCTGTATAAAGAACAACAAACTCAGGAACTCCTCAAAGCCTAAACATGGGAACCCCGAAAAATTTAATATCAAGTAATCTTAATACTAGCCCTTCTCTCACAGTTAGAATCACATAAAGAGCAGGAGTCATATTTCTGACCTGGTATGTAACAAAACCTTTATGGTCAGTTCATATCGGACTAGGCGGGGGCAAGATATCTGAAAAAGCAAACGTCTTAGGTAATGCTAAGAATACTGGGTATTTTATTAGAGCAAGTAAAAAGCCAGGGACTAAATAGTGGTCGTAGTCCGCTGAATTCAGTGTGCCTTAACATGGTTTCACAGTCTCTTTCTTCTTGAATAAGATATTCCACCCAGGAACTCAAATCTAATCGTTTGAATAGGTCGGAACCTTCTTCACTTTCAAATCTACTGAAAAAACAAAATTAATTACAGCAATTAAAAAGTAGAATTAAAACAGAAGGAAATGGTGAAACTTGCTTAAAGATATGGTATTTTCCACACCAAAGTTCTGCATGCTCAAAATCTTATGGTAAGATCTCTCCTGCTTAGAATACAAGCAGTTAATCTAATTGGTAAAACAGCAGGGTCACAAACAGGGATACTGATAATTTTTACAAATCTTATATCAGCTTATCCGAAAACCAATTAGCACAATGGTTAAGAGATATGGTGTACCACGAGATATAGGCCTAAACCTTTAAAATAGTTTATATACCTAAAATCGGGGAATAAGTACCAATAGGTATTCCAGCTATCAAATATAGAGCTCTTCAAACACATGTCAACCTGGTCCTACTACCTCTAATCTAAATTATAAGCGAGAAGGGGTTAATAGCGTATATAGATTGCAAAATGGCGATATCAGCAGCACGAATGCAAATGATATAACTCTCAGTAAAAAACAGGGTCTCAAAAAGGGTTAAGATAAATTCTGATAATATATCCAGTTGAACGAAGCCTTGATGGCTATATTAAAGGTTTCTTCGATAATATTAGTCACGAATGGTTGTTATCGAATCTATTTATACACCCTATTCTTAAAGAGTTCGTAAGATTATGGCTTAAAGCTAAGATATTAGATGCTGTAACCTTTACCGGTCCTACAAGTGGTACTCCGCAATGAGGTATCAATTATCCTAGCCTGGGGGGGGGGGTAGAGGATACGGTATATAAATTTAACCATCCTATAATAACATCTAAATTTATAAGCCTTAAAAACGGTAGAAATCTCACCACGTTATCAATAGGATTTGCGAATGTGCGTTATGCTGACGATTTCATTGTATTTGCAAATATTAAAAATATTCTAACTAAGTACATTCGTCGTGCAATTGACAAATTTCTAGGGTTATTTTTATCAACTGTGCCTCATAAAATGTTCACATTAAGGGACAAGAATGCACATATGGACTTTCAAATACAAAATGGTCGTTAAAAAGATCCAAAATTTAGCCACAAGGATATGGAAGAGGGATAGCACTATATCTTAATAAATAAAAAGTAAGAAATTTCATTACAAATTAACAAGCATATTTAGGGTTTCAAATAACCAGTCAGGTGCGTAATTAATTAGTAAATTAAATCCCATCATAAGAGGTTGGGGGAAATTATTATAATTTGGAAAATTCCTCTCAATATAGAACAATCGTTGCACTATATTTGAGCTGGTTAAGCTGGATGAGAAGAAAACAGCCTACTTTATGAAAGAGAATGTTAGCTATAATGTACTTCTTACAAGAAGATCCTTAAAATCCAAATGAAAAATCCAAAGAGTAACCTTTTTCAAAAATCTAAATAGAACTTGAAAATTTAGAGGCCTTTATTTTAAAAGATTTTATAATGATAACTCTACTAGAAATATCTACTTACTGGTTCCTACAAATGGATGTAATATTGTAAGCACACTATAAACGTAATTCCTACGGATATAAGGAAGATAAAAGCGTTGATATAGCAAAACTGAAAGATTTCAAACTAAAAGTAGGTATTGCCTCAAGTTCTATATTATCTAGCCTTAATGAAGAATTATTAAAAACAAAAGGGACTATGTTCACTTTTATCGACAGAAATCAATCCAGATTTTCTAATACATAATTCGGTACAAAATCACAATATAAACCCGAATAATGAATGAGGAATAAAAAACGCAAATACAAATCTTACTTTAAGCCACATTTGGTGTCAGCGAAAACATTAGTCTATTAATTTATTTAAAAAACTAATTACCATATAACTGTAAGCAGACAGTATGAAGGTTCCAGCTCTACTCATATGCCTGAGCACAATACAATCTACTGTCTTGTTTTGGTGAGCCGTATGCGCTGCGAGGTGCACGTACGGTTCTTTGAGAGGGTATAGTCGTGAGACTTGTTCTATCTCTAGTTGGGCATTCTTCCACTCAAGTTTATCACCTGCAATAGAAATAGGAGGTACATGGCCTCCATTAGGAATAACACCCTTGGATCCTTTTGCTATACCTGTGCGCCCTTTAATTACTATAATGCCCGTCGCACTAACGACCTTAACTAAACTAACGTTATGTAAATCAACAGACTTACCTACAATCGAAATGAGGAGGGGACCAGAGCATGTTTGTAAAGTCGAAACACAAACTAGTTACAAGAATGTAATCGGCGAGATAAATTTTATCCACGGTCTAATAATACATCCGTCCCATAACGCAAAACTGATTTTGAAAGTAACTGACACAAATTTATTCAATTCTACTATAGAAAAGGTATATGTAGTAGAGAGTTTATTGAATAGGACAGACATAACATATGTAAAGATGAGACCTACAGATAGAATATCAGACATTATTATAAGAACTGGGGATCGCCTAAGGCCTATATTGGAGAGATAAACCAATAACAAAAAAGGGAGTGGCGACGGAGTGATCGTATTACGAAAAGTTAAAACAAAAAATAACTAAAGGAAGGGTCACAGGAAATTTCATCGATATGAAACTTGCAGGTGTAAATTCACGCGAAACTCCTCTATCGATAACTAGAAAGGGATTTTGTTATAGTCCTAACATTTTAATTAAAAAAGATATATATCAAGTAAACCTCTTCAAGCTTCAAGAGCTAAATCTATATAAAGACAACAAAATGAAAATTATACCTGGAAAGAAGGTGTGGACGGATAAACCTTCGAAGGATTGTTTATAGCAAAAGTGACTAAGTTAAGAGACAGTATAATAGATTGATCTTTTGATTTTAAGCCTACTAGAAGAATTTATATACCTAAAGCTAATGGTAAACAGATACCAATAGGAATAGCTAGTACAAGGGATAAAATTGTCGTGTTAAAAGATCTAATGGAAGATTAAGTTACAAACAAACACGCCTCTAGAAGAAGGGACAGCAAAACATGATAAATCCTTAACAGTAGGAAAGCTACTGAAAAAAACAACAAAATTTGGTCCCCAAGAATATTTTTACAGAGAAAATTATAAGCGGTCTAGCAAATGGTATGCCACAAAATTTTAATAAATGAATTTTCCTACCTGAGCAAGATATTATACAAAGATTTACTGGAGTATTAAGAGGCCTTATATAACTTATATAACATGGGTGAAGCCATAACATCACTTAGGAAATATAAATTATATTTCTCCCTAGCTCACACACTGGGTGCTAAACATAGACTTTCTATTAGAAAAGTATCTAAAAAATATGGTACTCGAATAAAAATTTGTAAATAAAGATAAAATTTTTGATTTCAATTAACCACTGTCAATGACGGCTAAATATCTACAAAATATTTAAGAATAGAAAGAAAACCGAAAATGTTAACACCAGCTGCGCACAAAAGTTGGGGATAAAATATCGATCTATTTAACACTCTTAATTTCGACGTTAGAGCTCAAAACTTATTAGATCAACCTTGTTTTATATGTAAGTCTACTGATTCAGTAGAAATGCATCAACTTAGACAATTAAAGGATACTAAGGACAAAGGAACTCTAATAAAATTTATGAGTAAAATACGTAGAAAAGTAATACCTTTGTGTCAAATGTGCCAGCCTGTTCACTCCTGAAAGTCTTATGGGTTAAGTTTAATAGAAAAGAAAAGATCAAACGCTTGAAAAAAATAGAATTATAAATGACTAGGAAATTTCTGGAGAGCCGTATGCGGGGAAACTTGCACGTACGGTTCGGTGGGAGGCTTTTCGTTGCCAGTTCATTATTCTTTTTAATAATTACTAACGGTGCGGGGAATCGACCCAACTTATTAAATACAATCTTATTATTGAGTAGTGGTGTTTGCCACAAATGTGAAATATCTGATTTAATTGGATCTTTTTGTATGGCTAGTACATTGCCTTTTAGTAATCCCAGGATTAATCCTTTATACCGTATAGGTCCTCACAATATAGATATACTTAGTCTTTTAGTAGGATCATTATTGGGTTACGGATCTATGGAAAAATCTGTAAATGGGTCCCGTTTTGTTTATTATCAATCTAAAGTTAATGGTGAATATTTATTATGGTTACACAGTTTCATAAGTAAATTAGGATATGCACAGCCTGAAATACCCAAAATATATTCAAGGCCTTTATTAAAAAGTGATGAAATTAGATATTATTATAGATTTAGAACTTTTACCTTTTCTTCATTTGATTGAATATATGAATCTTTTTATCCAAATGGAACTAGAAAAGTAGTACCTAAATATATAGACAGTTATTTAACTCCATTAGCTTTAGCTGTATGAATGATGGATGATGGAACATCTTTTAAAAATAAAGGATTTAAGTTTTGTACTAATGGTTTTACACTTAAAGAAATACAATATTTAGCTTTAGTTTTAAAAAATAAATATAATCTTGAATCTTCAATATATAAAACAGGAATAATCAATCAATATAGTATTTATATACCTAAATCTAGTTTTAAAGAATTAATAAAAATAGTAGGTCCACATTTTCATCCTACTATGTATTATAAAATTAGTAATTTTGATCCTTTAGTACCTAATTTATAAAATTTAAACAATTAGGCGGAAAAGGGGAGGGTTTATAGCTAAATTATAAATATTATATTCAGTAACTAATTTGTAAGTACAAAGGTCATCACACTGTTGCTAGCTGACTTGAGCAACTGCGAGTGTGTTTTTATATTTTTAGCCTTTTATATTTTAATTATAAATATTTGCCCTTCTTAATGCCTTTTTTTAAAAAATAGCACCGTGCTTACGCAACAAATTGTATAATAATAAGCTAAAATTTGAGTGGTTTAAAAACAGTTATAACCTTAAGCAGAGTACCGTCAAGACATATGAGGATAATTAATAACAAGTCAAAATATAAAAAAGAAAACAAAATTAAATCAATATTTTATATAGTCAAATTTTTGTAATAAATACAATTTAAATTTTGGCGACACTAATGAAAACGGTCAACGTAATACATTTGAATTATAAGACCGTCGGTTTAATTCTTAAAGAAGTTAAATTAGCTTTTTTTTTTATAGATCGCTACAGACTGGTTCATTGGTGGGTGTTTGTTATTATTAAAATATAATATACAAATGCTTAATGTACAGTCGGAATCTCAATAAGAATTATAATTTAAGTATATATTTTATATGTTAAGTAAAATAAGAGTTATTTAAATACCGCAGGGTCAAATTCTTTTCAAAGGCTTTATATTAATTTCAAAAGGTACAGCAAATTTGAATAAACAATTTAATGTAAAGTACAAGGACTATAATATTCAAATGTTTAAAAAGGTTTTAATACTTTCTTAAATTTATTATAGTTGGAGATTTGGCATTTGTTACTTATGGACACCACGCTTTAATAGCAGGAAATAGAAAAGGAGCAATAGATGGAGGAATCTTTACAATACTATTAGCATTAATATTCACTGGATTACAATACTTTGAATATTCTGAAGCTGGATTTACAATCTCAGATGGTGTATATGGATCAGCCTTTTATGCTAGTACAGGTTTACATGGATTAATCTTAGTAGTCCCTAAAAATTTAATATATTAAAAACAAACATTATTAAAATAATAAATTACTTTAATTTTAGCACTAGTTATATTACTAAACCTTAAAAACACAAATTCGATTTTACCAACTCCTGCCTATCTAAAACTTAATACGACTCCTTTAAATTCACTTTTAAATAAAATTTACTCAAGTCTAGAGTTGCAAACGCCAATAACTAAAATACTATATTCCTTGATTACATAAGCACTTAGTTTTTAAAAATGGTTTACTTGTTTTACAGATGCTGAAGGAAATTTCAATATAACCTTACAAAAAATAAATAATAATAATTATACTACATCAATGTTAACTTTTCAAATATTTTTACATATTAATGATTTATGTGTATTAGAGTATATTAAAAACAAATTAAAATGCGGTCATATATCTATTTCAGGTTTTAATTGTCATTATTTTGTAAACGATAAAAATTCACTTATAAAAGTGATAATAACTATATTTAATTCTGTTTAATTAAATAGTTCTAAATATTACCAGTTTTCGAAAAAGCGGTTAATTTATTTAAAGAGAATAAACATTTATCACCTGAAGGTAAATTAGAAATGATGAATTTACATAAGGAAATAAAAAAGGATAATTATTTTTTAGCCCTGAAAATTTTAATAATCTTCATTTAAGAAAATATTGGTTAGGTGGCATTATTTAGGAAGTTTTTCAAATGGAAATTATAAACCCTCGATTAAAATATGAAAATCATATTAAAGAATTATTTAATAGAATTAAAGAAATTTTAAATATTGAATCTAATATAATTATAACAAAACCTCGAAATAGTAGACCGAATGCTAATGTTACTGTTGTCTTAGATATAAATTATATAGCATCTTTAAAATTTAAAGTTTTACCTCTTTTTTCTTCGAATTAAAAATCAACTAAGTCAAGTTATTTAAAAATTAAAGGATTTTAAAGATTGGTCTATAGTTATAGATACTTATTATTTAAGTATCATTTAATTCCATAAGGTAAACTATTTATAAGTGAAATTAAAAAAGGTTGGAATAATTTTAGAAAATCTCCAAATGCACTTAACAGAATACAAGGCAAGGAATTGGAAATAATGTCAGCCTTAAAATGGAATCGCGAAATCAAAAACTAGATAATATAAAAAATAATCTTTTTGAATCCCGTCTCCATATTAAATGCCAGCTTAAATAAGGTATAAGATATATTATATGAACCAATAAAATAGTTTCATAAGGTCTAAACAATAATTTATATTGATACTAGACTTAGTAATAATAAAAAATTAATTTTCCTAGTATTTTAGAGTGTAGTAGAGTAGAGTTTTAACCGCCATTAAACAGAGCTAAAATTAAGAACAGTTTATTAACTGGAGAGAAATATAAAAATTATAAATTTATTTTTTCTTTATATTCTTAATTTAGGTAAGTAACCAGGGGTTTTCTTGATTGGCTTATATTAAAGCCCTAACATTTTTATACAAAGATAGTTGGCATGCAAGTGTCAATTGCAATTGAATAGGTGGTGTTTTTATCTCGCACGGTGAAATATTTTTAATAACTATATAAATTTTTAGAAAATAGGGTTAATTACAAGAAGTTCCTTAAATTTATTTTTTTTAGGATAATTTGTAGCCAAGCATATATTAATATATATTAATAAAAATATATGAAGGTTCAACGACTAGTAGGTGAGTATTATATTAACAATAATCCTGCCACGAATGCCCTACAATACTAATATGTCCTTATTAATGTCTTTGCGTTTTATCCTATTAAGGGTATAAGATAATACGTTTTACGAAAAAGTAATAAATCACCAAAACATAGAAGGTATGAGTAATTAATAGTATTGATGACATAGTCTGAACAGTAATGTAAATTACTGAAGTAATAAATAAAGAGTTATTACGCTAACAAAATTGTACATGTAATTGTAGGAACAATCTTTATTGCTGTAGCATTAACAAGAATAATTAACTACCATAGTACAACAAAACACCATTTTAATTTTGAAGCTAGTATCTTATATTGGCGTGCGCCGTTTGGCTTAATTAACGCCCACTTGAATAAACAAGTCAGAATTGTAGTTATATTCTGTAAACTAATCGACTCATCAAAGCTAGAAATGGTGGAGAAAACAGAGCATGTCGATGAAGCGAATGACGAGATAAGATCTATATTTTATGATCTTTCGCAAAGTACATTACCTACGATTACGTTATTACACAATCAGATGCCAAAGTATCATCATATACTCAGATCAACGGAAAGTATATTAATTGTTTCAGAAATGATTTGTCAGTTCAGTCCTGAAACTACAACAATTATGAAATACCCAACCAGGGGTAATTGTGGGGAATCTAAGGGTAATTATGACGTTAAACAGAGAAATACGGGATTGCCTAAGGGTATATTACATAGTTTACGTGCCTATGGTGACGGAGTTCCAATAGTATTTAATAGTAGTAATACTACTTTTAGAAAAGTGGAACAGCGAAGAAACTTAACAACGACTAGTGCCAGTCCTAGTGATCGCAATAGTTCGGAGTTAAACTTAATAAAACTTGATAATAACAAGTTTACTAATTTATATACAAGTATGTATGACATACGTTTACTAACCGAAGCATATTATACTATAAAATCAAAACATGGTAACATGACACCGGGTGTAGAATCAGAGACGTTGGATGGAATATCCTATAAGTTTATAGATAAATTGTCGGAATCAATAAAAGACTGTACGTATAAATTCAAGCCTTCAAGAAGAGTAGAAATACCTAAAGCTAATGGTCAGATGAGACGAATCTCCGTAGCATCACCGATAGACCAAATAGTTCAACAAGCTATGTATATGTTATTAAATGCTATATATGAACCAAAATTCCAAAATAGTAGTCATGGTTTTAGACCTAACAGAAGTTGTCATACGGCTTTGAAAGAAATCGGGAAATGAACGGGAATAATGTGAGCTATCGAAGGAGACATCGCAAGTTACTTTGATAGTATTAATAAACATAAATTAGCGCATATCTTATCAGAATCCATAGAGGATAAAAGATTTATTGATCTAATTTGAAAATTCTGTAACGCTGGTTACTTAAAAGACAGTATAATACATAACGACAATACTGGTGTACCACAAGTAGGGGTAGTTTCTACAATATTGTCTAACATATATTTAGATAAACTAGATACATTCGTAGATAAGCTGATCAAAGAAAATACTAAACTTCCTATTTCAAAAAATTGTCCCAAGTATCGGAAAGTCTATTACGCTTTAGAAGATGCATTAAGAAAATATAAGAAAACAGAAGATAAAACTTTCTTAAAAGAAGAAGTGAAGAAAACATTGAAAAATATGCCGTCAATGGTACGTATAGGAACTAGAGTTACATATATAAGATATGCAGATGATTGAATAATAGGCGTAATAGGGGATAAACAGTTAGCAATTGAGTTAAAGAATCAGATAAAATCTTTTCTAAAAACAGAGTTAGACCTAGAATTGTCAGAGGAAAAAACCAAAATTACTCATTTAAGAACCGAAAAGGCAAGATTCTTGGGAACAGATATATTTACAGCATCATGAAGTGCCAGTATTAAAGACTTAACTAGAAAAAAAGTAAACAAGAAGAAAGTTACTCTACAAATTGGTAAGAGTTTTAGTTATAAATTACGTACAGCACAGACTAGAATTGGTTTCAGGGCGCCAATGTTGGATATATTGAAGAAACTTGCACAAAAAGGGTTTATAAAGAATTATAATCCAGATAAGAAATTATATGGTGAGGCATCATATATTGGTAAATGAGTATTTCTAGATCATAAAGAAATAATTCTGAGATATAATGCCGTGATTAGAGGTTTATTAAACTATTATTCATTTGTGGACAATAAATATAGTATGAACTCTTTAATCAAATTATTCTTAAGACCTTCGTGCGCAAAAACGTTAGCTAGAAAATTCAATCTTAACTCTAGGGCTCAAGTATTCAAGAAATTTGGCCCTCTATTATCATTTAAAGATGGGAAAGAAACCACATCTCTACATATACCTTCAACTTTTACAAGAACTAGGTCATTTAATGACAAAAACATATGTGAACCCTCGATTATTTAAAAGCATTAAATTTCAAAATTAGGAGTCACATAGCATTGCAGAAAGAATGTATAATTTGTGAAGACACAAATCAAGTAGAGATGCATCATTTAAAACACATAAGAAAGGGTCCAAAATCTAATAACTTGAAAGCAATAATGTCGGCACTGAACAGAAAACAGATCCCAGTCTGTAGAAAATGCCACTTATCCATCCCTGTATAATAGCTTGAAACTATCTGACTTATCAAGCAAACAAAACTAATGTACAAATATAAAATAGGAATTTAAATGCTTTTTCGTGGAGAGCTGTATGCAGTTAAAGTTGCACGTACAGTTCGGTGGGAACTTTCTTATATTAATAAAGTGGTATAGGCTAGTGACCCAACATATGGTTGATGTTGTTTGGCTATTTTGTGCGCCATTGTGGATATATTTTGGTAGTGTAATGCCATTCGTAGCAGTGTTAAACCTCATAGCTCTGAGGGTTGCTTATGAAGGGATAGACACCAAGGTTGCAGTTATACCTTGTAATTCATACGACTTACCTATAACCGAAAGGGATGAGGAAACGCAGCATGTCGTAAAAGCAATAAACGTGAATAAAATCATAAGGTGTGTTGCGAGAAAAATTTGTCAAGGTCTCTCCACTATATTTAGTTGGGCGCTCCATAACCCTTTATGTGTCACATATGCAATCTCTATAAGGTTAAACAAAAGTGTTAACTTTATAACTGCGGAGATTGAACGTAATTATGGATATGGACCTAAAACAGAAAATGCCGAAATAGAATCAACTGTGGGATCACCTAAGGGAAGCAATTCCTATGGAGACGGAGTCCCAATAATAGGTTTAAGAAAAGGAAGCCATTCTTTAACTAAAGTGGGACAGCGTATGTATTCGACAACTACCGGTGCTGTTAAAGCAAAAGTTTTAAATGGTACGGAATTGCTGTCGGAAATGAAAGTACTTAGTGGGAAGTACACCGGATTGTACAACTTGATATCTTCTGAAAAACTTCTATTAGCAGCTTATCATAGCATCAAATCTAAAACTGGAAATTTGACTCACGGAGCGGATGACACCACTCTGGCTCCTGAAGTACTAAAACATTTGACTGAGGAGTTACGTAGCGAGAAGTTTAAATTCAAACCAGTCCGAAGAGAGTTAATAAAAAAGGCAAATGGAAAAGTTAGACCTCTAGGAATTCCATCTCCAGTCGACAAGGTCATACAAAAGGCAATGGCAATATTACTAGAATTAATTTATGAACAACAATTCTTACCTTCGAGTCATGGATTCAGACCGAACCGAGGTTGTCACACGGCGCTTGCTACAGTGAATAGATGAAAGGATACAAACTGAGTCATTGAAGGAGACATAAAGGGGTTCTTTGATAACTTTGACCACAAAATCCTAATTGAACAGCTTGAAAAAAGGATAACAGACCAAAGATTTATCGATTTAGTCTGAAAACTAATAAGAGCGGGTTATGTCGAAGAGGGGATTAAGTGAGACTTTCTTATGGTTAGCCCACAAGGAGGCATTCTGAGTCCTATTCTATCAAACATATACTTACATGAATTCGATGAGTACATGGAAGGAATAATATCTGAATATGGTAGCACTATTAAAGATATTACTAAGAGAAACCCAGCACATGATAAGATCACGAGACGAATACAGTACCTGAGAGATAAATACTCAAAAAAAAAGTGCCTCATGAGATAACTAATGAAATTGAAGCTTTGATAAAGGAACGTAACAATATGCCTGCAAGACTCCCAAATGGGAACAGAGTCAGATATGTTAGATATGCCGACGACTGAATCATTGGAGTTTACGGTAGTCGCGAACTTACTGAAAGGATTAAAGTTAAAGCAGCGGAATTCCTAGTAAAAAGACTAAAAGTAGAATTGAGTGAAGAGAAAACCAAGCTTCATTGATAAAGCTACATTTCTCGGATTCTATATCAGAATCAACAAACCGAAAGATCACGAAAACAACAAAAGTTGTAACCATCTTCAAAGGCCTAAAATAGGACATAATGTTATAGAAATACTAGCCCCTTTTTCTAAGATCATCCACAAATTAATGGAGTTAGGTTTTGTAGAAGAAAGAAAAGAATCAAAAATAAAATACATACCAAAGGCTATGAAATCCTGGATTTTCCTCGATCATCATGGAATCTTGAGTAGGTATAATTGGCTATCTAGGGGATTCTACAACTACTACAGAAATGTTAATAATGTTGCGATTTTCCATTTTATCATTAATTACATTTTGAGGAATTCTTGTGCTAAAACGCTGGCAAGAAAACTGAATTTGTCTTCCAGAAAAAAGGTATTCCAAAAGTTCGGATATGACCTTGAAACTCTAGAGAAACCCAAATTGAAGTTTTACTCAGAAGAAAATTTAAAACAAAAATTGGAATGAAATAGAGTAATAGACAACATCCGTCCCTTTGATGTAGTTAACTGGAAGTTGAGAACTAAAACTAACTTTTAAAACAGTTGTAAGGTATGTGGATATAGAGAAAATATAGAAATGCAATCATGTAAGACAAGTTATAAAATCCGGTAAACATATTAAAGGGTTTACACAACTCATGTCTACATTAAACCGTCAATAAATTCCGGTATGTAGAGTGTGTCATACAAAAATCCATAAAAGAAAATAGGATGGATTGAGTTTAAAATACCTTGAATAATATGGTAAATTCGTAATCATACGTGGAGAGCCGTATGCAGTTAAAGTTGCACGTACGGTTCGGTGGGAGGGCATTCGTTACCAGCTAAGAAATTAGTAACGGTACGGGTGTTCGACCCTACTATTTGTTTGTGTTTACTTCTGGGGAAATACTTAATCTAAAATAAGAATATTTATAAATATAACACTTGCCTGCTAATATATTTTAAAATTAAATAGGATAGCACAAATAGTTTAATTCATTTAAAATTTAGCTTAGCTGTTTTTGTTTTCTGCTAAAAGCTAGAATAAATAAAGATCAAAATTTTAGTAAAAAAAATAGTTTATAAAAATTAAAATAAAATAAAATATTTTTGCTTTTCAAATTTGTTGCCTGATTTTGTGTTTAATTAAATTTTAATTTAGCTTTTAAAAAAAACCAAACCAACAAAATTGTGATTTAATATAGTTTAATATTATTAGCTTTCAATTGTAAGTTTATATTATTTATTAATATTTTTATTGCGATCAAGAATAAACCCACTATTTTGTTAATCTAAGCTAATCTAAGCTAATCTAATTAATTTTAAGACACATTTTTGTGGTGAGGGTAACAGCAAGAGATTTTATGTTTGTTTTTAAGATAAATTTTTAGTTTACCTTTTTATCGTGTTGAAATGCAATCAATGCTAATCATCAACATATTCATACATTAGTTGAAGCTCAGGTTCAGGAGCGAGCCCTAAGACAAGGTAAGCAAAAAGTCACTCTGGTTTTGGTGAGGCAATCTAAAAAGAATAAAACAAAAAAACACTAATTAAAAGAATTATGTATTATAGAAAACTAAATTATAAATTAATAAGAAATTTAATAACAAAAATAGGGGAAATCCGATAATGGTAATCAGTTGTACTTGCACTACAAAAATGATAGTTCGATTCTATCTTTCTCCAAGATACAAATTAATAACTTAATGTTTGTTTATTTGTTTGTTTATTTGTTTTTATAAAAAATTTAGGCAAAAAAAACTTGCATAGTGAATTGAATTGATGGATGCTATTCTAATATTTATAACTAAATAAGTAGATCAACCCTTGAATTCAATTTAAGTAGTTAACTATTTTTCATAAATAATAGATTGTTGCAGCCTAAGCTGTAGCTATGGCAAATTTTCTAAAGCTTAATAAAAAAAATAAGCCAGATAAAAAAATTTCAATATATGAATATTATAGAATTATTAATTTGTAATCTAAAGCCAAGTATTAAAAAATTAAAAAGTAAATATAAGGTTTAAAAAAAACATAAAAAGCAATTATTAAATGTAGACAAGAATGTAAAAAACTTAAAAAAAATGAATTTATCAATTTTATTATTTTTAATAGGAATATTAGGTTTTATATTAAATAGAAAAAATATAATACTGATGATCATAGCCATAGAGATAATGTTATTATCAGTAACTTTATTGGTATTAATTAGTTCATATGGTTTTGATGATAATGTAGGTCAAACATTTAGTATATATATAATATCAATAGCAGGTGCAGAATCTGTTATAGGTTTAAGTATTTTAGTTGCATACTATAGATTA
>Ga0157364_1002628_pt1 | contig 16881 bp, 12 predicted proteins | sample AttsexASBM2_FD_111476 | JGI IMG/M metagenome (GOLD analysis project Ga0157364, IMG submission 111476) | Fungus gardens microbial communities from leaf cutter ant in Ribeirão Preto, State of São Paulo, Brazil - Atta sexdens ASBM2 | ecosystem: Host-associated > Fungi > Mycelium > Unclassified ... | reverse complement strand
CACTAGGAAGAAGGCAAGAGATCACATATAGAGAAATTGAGAAATTGAAATATTCATCTCCCTTGATAAAACCTTGGTACAACTATATTAAGATTTACCTGTAGTGAAATAATCATATATGTAAAACATTATGTTTTTGATGAGAATCATCTCATATTCTTGTCTAAATTTCATAAATAATTATAAGGATGAAATTATTGCAAGAGTTACAAGCTTCATGCAACACATGTTGCATAGAACACATCTTTAGATATAATATAATATAACAATGAAACATATATTTATTTAACAGTTATAATGTACTTCGGTACACATATTGTAGCAGAAACACTAAAAAATATTTTATATTTATTTAAATTTGCAATTATTTTATAAATATAACAATGTGAGCATAAAAGATAAGTCAGTGCATATGAAATATTCCAATATTGTACAGTTAAAGGATTACTATCGTAATGATTGCAAAAATATAAGCTAATGGATACTTAACAGGATCTGTGGGATGAGGCTAGTAAATATCCTCTTCACGGAACATTGAAAGACGCGCCGTCATATGTATTTTCGTGTATTAATTCGAACGCAGAGATAGAAGAATTGCGGGATGAAACGAGACGTCTCTGTGATATAAAACCCTTTTGTTCGGTATTAAAAGTTATAGAACGGGAAGGTATAAAAAGTGATAGAAATTTAGATTCGCAAATTGGCGTTCTAATCGGTAAGGGATTGCACGAGTTCGCTGCCCTGAAGAATTCCGAGGTCAACGACTTCAGATGGAAGATGCGGCTCCTGGGAGACGACGTAGCGTTAAATAGGCAGAAAAGATGTTGGATGGAAAAAGTGCATTATCAGTTTCCTTCGAGAATAGCGCCGACGTCTACCATACCTAAAAATATTGAGAGTCGTTTAAAAGACGGAAATATCGTTTTAGTTACTAAATTCGAAAAGTCAGAGGTAAGACAAAATTATTTCCATCGAAGAAAGAAAATTCATTCGAATAAATTCTCATAAAAAGTGATATTGTTTTTTTGTAGGTTGCGTTTACCTTTCAAATAGCACATACTACTACACCTCCTGAACTGATCGAAGCAATCCTGAATAAAAGGGCAAATACTCTTAAAACTCGCGGCGAACAACCAAACGATTTTACGTTGAAGGTTTGCGGACAGGAAGAGTATTTAATTGGCGATAATATTCCGCTTATACAATTTTGTTATATTCAAGATTGCCTAGCGAAAGATATCATGCCTACGCTGGTTACGCTCAGCAAACAGAGTGTACCTGTGGACCAAGATAGCGCCTTCGACAATCCGGACGTGGATACGTTGCAACGTACGAAACCATCGTCCTCTACGTTAACATTACGTAAAAAGGGCAAGCATATCTCAGCGTGGAAAATCGAAGAACCTTTTGTCTTCACCGTAAATGGAATTTCTCGCCTTAACTGTGATGCCGCGCATCGTACTGTGGAGGTGTGTTTCAATTTTTTTGATATTTCTTTAAAATAAAATTATTTGAGATTTGTGTAACTTTTGTTCCTTGTTTTTTTTGTACATATAGATTGGACTACAAGCTGGCCTTTTTCACGGTGGAAAATCTCTCTGCGAAAGTCAGAAAACCAAAGAAATTATTGTAAGTTCCGACGGTAGCTGCGAATGGGAAGAGACTCTCAAATTCGACATTAAAGTGAGGGATATACCGCGAATGGCACGGCTGTGCTTTGTATTATATGAGATCAGTAAAACTGCGAAGGGTTTAAAGAGCAGGAGACTGATTAGGGATTCGAAGCAGGAACTCTTCATAAATCCTTTATGTTGGGCGAATACGACAATATATGATTTTAAGTCACAGTTAAAAACGGGTGCTATGACATTGTATACATGGACATACGCAGAGGACATACAAAATGATGATTTGCTTCATCCCCTTGGGACAGTAGTGTCCAATCCACATATAGATAGGGCAGCTGCTCTCATGTTAACATTTCCAAAGTAATTATTTGTTTTCTTATTTAGAAAATGAGAATATTGCATTACATTATGCATCACATTTGCTTATTATTTTATAGTTATGGAAAAGATCAATGTGTCTTATATCCTACTCCGGAAAAAATGGTAGAATATGCCCAAACATTGCGAGAACAATCTAACGAGCGCTTAGCTAAAGACGAATTAAATCAGGAGTCTGATGTTGGTAGCCAACAATTGGAACAATTGAGATTACTAGCCGACAGAGATCCGCTGCACGAATTACATGAACAAGAGAAGAAGACGATGTGGACGTTAAGGCATCATTGTCTTCGCGAAATCCCGACGCTTTTGGCTAAACTGTTACAATGCGTTGAGTGGAACGATCACAGGTAAGAAATTAATCGATTAATTGCTTATAAAGTTGTTACGAAAGATAACAGATTAAGACTCGTGAACCTTTGTAGAGAAGTTGCAGAGGCCACAGCGCTTATACAACAATGGCCGAAACTGCCAGTAGAGAAAGCGTTGGAGCTGTTAGACTACGCTTACGCTGATCAAAATGTTAGAAATTTTGCTGTCCGCTGTTTAAGAGACGTAACAGATGACGATCTCAGTCTCTACCTGTTGCAGCTGGCTCAAGCCTTAAAACATGAAAATTATTTGGCATGTCCTTTGACAGAATTTCTCTTAAAACGGGCACTTAATAATCAGAGGATAGGACACTTTTTATTTTGGCATCTCAGGTTAGAGCAACAGAATTTGCATGAATTTTATTTGCTTATTATAATTTAAAATCTCCTTTAGTATTATTACATGTATTAGTTTATTGTTCTAAAAAATAAATTACAATCATCTCATTTTTTATTGAAAACTTAATTAATTATTTAATCAATCAGGCATTTATAAATCGAGGCACATGTGAGGTGACAATCGAGATTAAATAATTAGTCGATCGCTTTACATGAAGCCTCACGATTATCTTTATTCCTTACACTTTAAATTAATTTACTGCTCATTTCTTGAAAATTAGATCAGAAATGCAGGTTGGCGCAGTATCTGTTCGTTTCGGTCTCATATTGGAAGCATATTGCAGAGGAAGCCAACAACACATGTTATCGTTATTTAGACAAATGAAGTGCTTGGAGAAATTGAGGAGTGTTTCGCAGCAAGTGAAGCAGAAGAAGGATCGTAAGGCTGCCCTTCAGGGTTTTCAAGACATCATCCTGGAACCACATTGCCAGGAGGCAATATCCGATGTCCTTAATCCCCTTGATCCAAGTTTCAGATGGAATCGTATCAAGTGAGTTTACCATTTTCACTTGTTGAATATGTTTTTTACATTTCCTACATCTTGTTTTCGTTTTATCAGAATCGAAAAATGCCGATTAATGGACAGCAAAATGCGTCCGCTCTGGTTAGTTTTCGAGAATAGTGATCCTTTTGGCGAAGATATTTACTTAATTCTCAAACACGGAGATGACTTGAGACAAGACATGTTGACACTCCAGATGCTACGTATTATGGACAAGCTCTGGAAGAAGGAGGGCTTGGATTTACGTATGAATCCATATGGTTGCATATCTACGGAGAACAGAGTCGGGATGATAGAGGTGGTGCTAAATGCGGAAACAATTGCAAACATTCAGAAGGAAAAGGGCACATTTTCTGCAACAGCGGCCTTTAGGTGAGTAGTGAAAATACAAAATATAATTCAACAATATAATTCAACAAATGTCAGACTTCTTCACAATTTCTTTGTATTTACAGGAGAGGTTCCTTATTAGCTTGGTTGAAGGATCACAATCACACGGAAGCGGCGTTGAACAAAGCGATTGAGGAATTTACTTTAAGTTGCGCGGGTTATTGCGTAGCGACGTACGTTTTAGGGATAGCCGACAGACATTCTGATAATATAATGGTTAAGAAGACTGGGCAACTGTTTCATGTCGATTTTGGTCATATTTTGGGTCACTTTAAGGAGAAATTCGGATTCAGACGCGAACGAGTACCCTTCGTTCTGACCAATGATTTCGTACATGTCATAAATAAAGGTCAAACGAAGAAAGGACACGCTGCCGAATTTCAAAGATTTCAGAATCATTGCGAGCAAGCCTTTTTAGTTCTGCGCCAACATGGAGGACTTATATTGTCTCTGTTTGCCATGATGATATCTACCGGCCTGCCTGAACTCTCGTCGGAGAAAGATCTGAATTATCTTAGAGATACCTTGGTACAATAGCCATTAAATTACATTAATATATTCAATTAAGTATAATGAGTACATTCAAATGCATTTAAATACGTTTACAGGTTCTAGAAATGTCTGAAGGCGAGGCACAAAAGCATTTTAGGAGCAAATTCGACGAGGCTCTCTGCAATTCGTGGAAAACGTCGTTGAATTGGGCGTCGCATAATATGTCCAAGAACAATAAGACTACATGAATAGCAACAATTATCAATAATGTGAGAGATTCTACGCACCTAAAAATACTGTCACATGACGTCATCGAACGTTACATCGCATTACAGAATGTAATGTTGAGACGTTGTGACACATCTGACAAGCATATTGCGTTTGGCTGCTTGTCCGAGGCTGGAGGATTGCAAAAAAATAAAGCTGTCGTTTCCGACAGATGTCGTCAGGATTGAAAATCGACGACCGGTAACCAGTATTTGAGACTGCATAAAATGATCATTGCTACTGATATCAGCGAACTCGTACTATCGAATGATGATTTAGTAAAATGATTTCTCGAGACTCGGATACATTCGTACGGTTTTAGAGCTCTACTTTATGCAGTACAAGCAGTGTCTATGTTCAATATGATAGTACTTTTCTTAAGTATGGACGATATTAATTAAACAAGAAATCTTCTCTTTGATTAAAAATTAATTTAAAACATTTGGAATTCCATCGATTGATTTTAAATCTTAATTTGTTAAAGTCTAAGATTATTTTCATTTTGTTAGATAATTAAATCTTGTTAAGATGGATATCATTCTAAAATCAACATTTATCACGAAAGCTTGTGATGATATACATGAGAATGTTACTTGCAACAATAAACCGCTAAATATCTCTACTGTCTCGTTAACATAAAAAAGATCTTAGTTTTACACGAAATAGAGATACATTTGCTATACTCGATTTATTACAAATATAATACGAAAAAGCATATGCCATACGCCGCAACCTTTAATTAAAACAGGGTTGTTAGCGGAAAATCTGGGAAAACTGGGAAAAATTCAGAGAATTAAAAAAAAAATAGAAGGTTAAGAAAAACTGGGGAAACCGAGAAAAATCAGGGAATCAAGGAATTTATTAACCTAAGATAAAAATAAATTACTATTATATCAATTCTAATTTTTACATTTTGCTTTTTAAAAATGATAAATAGAATTTTTAATTTTTTTAAAGCATTGTAAATACTTTTTAGAATTTTTAATTTTGCAGTTAGCATTTGTAGAAAATCATTAACGCACATTGTTAAAAAGAAAAAACTTGTAAAAGTCAAAATATGTATGTATTAATGACATTGTTAATTGAAATTAATTAAAATGATAATTAGATCATAGTGTTTAGTGGGATGATTAAATCTCTATAAGAAAAGATAAGCAATGTGCAAAATAAAGATAAAATATGCTGTTTTCTGTAATTCATTTGTTTTTTGATTCATCGTCATATTATAAGTCATATCGTATTTATGTTTGCAACTTGTTTCTTAAGGTAAATAATTCTTTGATTTATTGTATGTATTATAATTATGATCTCTTTAAAGAAAAGTACACATGATATAAAGAAAAGTACAAAAAATATATACAATCTAATACATGATAAAGAGTATACGTACATACATTAAAAAAGTGAGTTTATGATATAATTGATATAATTACAGATAAATATATTATGAAAAATCTTTATGTTTATGCCAGGTTTTAACGACAAGAAATATTTTTCATTGATTTGTAATTAATCATTGTTCTAATTCATGTCTGTGTTTTTTCTTGTCACAAATTAATTTAGTATCGCTATAGCAAAGAAATTCATTTTCAAAAATCTTCGTTGTCAATCAAGTTTAAATATATTGGTCTTCTAGAATCACTTTATTTAGAGTTTCTTTCAGGCTTTTATGTTGGAGAATTTTTCTTAAAGGTAATTGGAAAATATTCTTCTGTTTCGCTAACAATCCTGTAAAAAGAACGAAAGGGTTCGATGATCATTTAGATAACAAATGATGACGGTTTATTCCGTACCACTGGCAATGACAGTGTGATAATTAAAAGCAATATCTATTTTGCGAAATTGCCCAAAACGATACCGATAAAGGTATTACGACCAAAACGATCAATTTAGGATGATCTCAATTGAAATAATCGAATGTTCAACAATTCGATGCCTATTGCAAAAAATCTGAGCGGTTGTACGCACGTGCGAAAAATCAAATTTTATAATGCAAATAAATATTGATTGCGATTTCCAAAATCGTTTTTGATTTTTGAGATCCTTTTTTTTTGATGGATTGTATCTAGAGGATGTTAAAAGATCTCATAAGTCAATTGGTTCTAGAACATTGTACTTTTTCGTCTTTTATCTGAGATCTTGAGAAGTGATTAATTGATATGATAACTTCAAAACTTTTATATTTATTTTTGAAAAAATTAATGAGTATCTGAAACTATAATTTGGAATTTTTCACATAAGCACAAAGAATTATCTTTAAACAAATCGTATTTCAAAAACGCGTTTTTCCAATCCTCTTCTTGTTAGCAAAGATCGAAATAGGTTTTGCAAACTTACAGTCAATATAATTACACTGAGTGCGCGCGAAAATTTCCTAAAGATTATGTAAGTTTTGTGTTGGAGACGGTTCTCTATAATTTTCTAGGAATTTGGCGTAATTAGATCTTATAAGAATATAACGTCGATTTAAAGTTGTGAATTTTAAGAGATACAAATAGCGTGATTTTTAAGATTCTGATGTCAAATATAATCACAAACGTGTCACAATCAAATCCACGTGATTTTTGGAACATTAGTTATTTGTATTGTAAAATTTGATTCGTCGCACATACAATCGTGCCTGAAACTCGCACTAGTTATTGTATTGTACAATCGCGCCTTAGACTTGCACTGGTTATTGTATTGTAAATACCACATACATATGTTAATGAGTCAAACAAGTAGATTTGAAATAACCGAGTGTTTCTTTTAAATATGATTATACGAAGAATTGATTATACGAAGGATTAATTGTCGATTTGCGTAAGAGTGCGCTCTGCCGAAGATTTTTTCTTACTTGACTTTTACCACATTCAAAAGTTCAATCTCGTTTAAATGATGATACATTTCGTGCTGATGACTCGTAAAACTTCTTAGTTATTGTCACACGTGATATCGTGTCTAAAATACGTGAAAATAATGGGAAAAAAACATTACGAGAGATATATATTTTGATATATATAAATATACCGCAATATATATTATCCACATTAGCTATATACAATTACAATAGGGCCATTCATACTTCAGCGCTGTCCTACGTAATAGACCGCTACGCTTTCTAAAACGGCTCTAAAACGCACGACCGTACGCGCGCTCTTCACAATGTAAGGTAAAATAATGATCTCTAATACATTAGGAAAAAAAATAAATAATGTTGCAGACTGCGTCAATGCTGCATATCCATATCACCATCCTCTTATTACTTACTAGCACATTATATTTAAAATTTAAATTGTCGAGAAACGTACAAGAAAAAAGAACTTTATACGCATAATAAATACACATAATAGATATCTAATATACATATGTATATACATATCTTGAAGCCTCTTGATTTTATTTCTCAGTGCTGCTTTTGATTTCTTAATAGACGGATTTACGCGGATTTGACTCGACAAAGCGTATATAGAGCTATACTGTAAATATGCAGTATACGGTAACATATTGGATATGGAGAGGGGCATTCGTTCCTCGAACCAATCTCCACACGCGTATTTGTCGTGTATGTTCTTTCACATTGTACGCAGGTGTACGTTTGTACGCATCCGCGATACCGTAATCCCGGGGAAACAAGCCGGTTTGCTCTCCGAACATATTTTCTGTTATATCTCGAACAACAATCATTCGTATAAATCGGCTATATTTTCCATCGTTTTACGACAGAATATTTCTCGTATCAAAATATGTTATTTCGTATGAAACGAATAGATCTTTTGTATTAGTCTCAGTGTCTGTTGTAAATAAAACCAACTCTGAAGCCTGAAGTTTCTTGATTACAACCGATCTTTTCGAAGAATTACTGCGTTATGCGAATTACTGCGGAATACATAAAAGCGTTCTATTTATTAACAGATAAGAGACTCGTATTTTAATCAGTGTATTTGTCGGTGTGTCGAAGGAAAGTCGTATAAAAATGACGGCTACCGAAGAAACAGAGCCATTGATATCTACGACATCTTCATCTTCTGTTAGTAAGATTCAAAAAATCACTTATCGTACAATTTCCTTCGTAAGTACAAGTAAGATACTTATATGATATAATTATCACGTTTTGTCAATGCGGTATATCGAGAGATAGCGAATCGATGTAGCGATTGTGACAAATAATTTTTAGTTGGAGCATTTTTGCGTATTTTTTAAAAATTTATTTTATGCGTACATACATATTTATTCTCGTACTCGTGACAACTCTTTTAAACTCAACGTAGACGATATTCATGTCTATGGCTTCATCAGCTTCGATTATCTGATGTAATTAGGTACTTTTCTTTCTTTTAACAAACACCAAAGTTGAGATTCACTCAATATTCGAAAATAATAGAACTTTGATAAATTAATTTTTAATATTAAAAAATTAAAAAACGATAAATTTCTTGATATTTTTATTCAAAAATTTTGTTTTAAAATTGGCTACAAAGAAATATAAAAATATTCGATAGCTTGTGTGAAACTCTGATGAAAGATTTCTTTAGAATTCTATAAGTTTTCAAAACTTTTATAAATTTTATAATTTGTTATTGAAAAATTTTCGGATTTTTTATACGAATTAATTAGAATTACTTCAGAAATGCTGAAAAATATCTGCATTTTTAAAATAATATTCTTTTCTAACGAAAATTTTTCTAAGATTTCTTCATATAATTTTTCGAAATTTCTGTATAATATTTTAGAAAATTTCTTAGACTTTTCATACAAATTGAAACACTTCAGAAATGCTAAAAAAAGTTAATATCTTTTCTAAAATTGTTTATATACGTGAATTCTAAAATTTTCATTGGACCTTTAATGAAAAATGATGCGATTTCGGCAACCTTATCCTATGTGGCCTAAATATATATAAATTGTAAATTCTAAATATTCTAAGATTTCTCATTCTATCATTTCCGAAGAAAATTTATAAAATCAAAAGAAGTTAAATTCCTTTTTTAGAAATTTTCATAAAATATGAAAAAATTTAAAAAATATTATGATATAAAAATTTTTTTCCATCAGAGAATACTTTATATACAATGAAAAGAATACTAGTAAAGATGTACATTATTATTTCTCTTCAACAAAATCAGAGAAAAATACGTTTTACAATCATTATAGGAAGATAATGAAGGAAATACATTGCACGACAAAAACTCTGAGAACTCGTTTGATCTTAAGCCGATTTCGAGCTTGTCGACAGCCGCAGATTTTAACAATGAAAGTTTTGGCAACAATATTACGTATACGTGGAGCAATGTGAATGTGTATTGCAGCGTGAAAAATGACAGAATTTGGGATCGGCTGATGTTCAAGTCCAGAAAATTCATTGCGCAAAAGCACATATTAAAAGATGGTAAAATAAAATGGAAAAAGCAACTTTTCGTTTATTTTTTATACATTTAACAATTTTACAAAATATATTATTCTAGTCTTTATTTTGTTTTGGAATATCATCATTCTAGCATACGGAGTAGCTTGTCCCGGTGAACTGCTCGTAATTATGGGTGCGTCAGGCGCAGGCAAGACGACTTTATTGAACGCATTGACGTTTCGTTTAGCAAACGGACTGTCTGCATCCGGTCTAATGGCCGTCAATGGCCAAAGGATATCATCAGGCGTTCTTACCTCGAGGATGGCTTATGTGCAACAAGACGATCTGTTTGTTGGCACACTCACCGTGGCAGAACACCTAATGTTCCAAGCGGCAGTGCGAATGGATCGGCAAATCCCTCGTAACCAGAGAATTAAGCGAGTTAATGAAGTCATTAATGAAGTAATTTGATCGTGTTGTCGAATACATCATCAGTTATCCTTATTGCAAGCGAGAAAATTCAAAATTTTTTCTTGATTTGTTCATACTATTAAATATTAATTACTAAATATTAAATATTAATTATTAAATATTAAATTAATAAGCTGAAATTGCCTAATTATGATCGAATGTGAGAAGAATAATCGACTTAATTTCTTATGACTTATAAGACTTAAAATTTAGATAATGATTTATTTAGGAAAACTTATAAATTAAAGAACATACGAAAAACATTTTGAGCATGTTTTTAATTTAAAATATGATCTTTTGCAATCAATATATCGCTCTGCTCAAATTTATAATTTTTGCCATTGAAAGTACTCATCTTTTATAACCGTTTTTAATTGATCTGTCACAGCTGTTTCAATTTACAAAATATCATCGAACTAAAAAAATGTAACTTTACATCTAGTCTTCTCATCTGACTTGTCTTCCCCTGACTACTTAATTCTTGTTTCCGAAACTGTAGTTGAAAAATTAAAGATTTGATATTCCAGAAATCAAGCTGCTGTTACCAAATAATTGAAGACATTTATAAAGAGACTTATTCAATTGATGATGCAAAGATTGAAAAAGAAAATAGATCAGAGCAATATATTAATTGTAAAGAATTCTATTTTGAATAAAAAACATTCGACATCTTTGACATATTTTTTATTTTATACGATTTTTGTCTCAAAACTTACAATTTGTATTTAATGGCTTCCCTTTTGAAAGTAGCTCGCTCTGTCGAAATGCCGAAACACAGTGATTGGAATACCCGGTAGAAAAAAGGGCCTCTCGGGAGGCGAGATGAAGAGATTATCTTTCGCTTCCGAGGTACTAACCGATCCTCCATTGATGTTATGCGATGAGCCAACGTCAGGTTTGGATTCCTTTATGGCTCATCAGGTTGTCTCTATTCTGAAAGCATTGGCGGGTGAGTTTGTGCCGATCCTTATTATATAGCAAAGCTATTCTGCATTTAAAAAATTAATAAATAGACAATTCAACAGCACGTGGTAAAACAATCATCGTCACTTTACATCAACCGTCTTCGGAGCTATTCGCTCTGTTTGACAAGATTCTGCTGATGGCCGAGGGAAGAGTCGCCTTTATGGGTACAGCTGTGCAAGCTTGTACTTTCTTCAAGACGTAAGTCCATGGATTGAAAAATTCATTTTTAAGCCGTTTTAAATTCACATTTTGTCGCAGGCTCGGAGCTGCCTGTCCCAGCAATTACAATCCTGCTGACTTCTTCGTGCAAGTGTTAGCCGTGGTACCAGGACGCGAGCAAACTTGTAAATACGCGATCGAAACGACATGCGATACCTTCCGGAGAAGCGAATACGGTGCAAATATCGTTTTGAAGGCTGAGACCGTCCATGGCGAATTCGAAGATACTCTCAGACGGTTCAATCATTCCAAGAATTCCAGCCGATCGGTTTACAAAGCCAGCTGGTGTGAACAATTCCGTGCGGTTCTATGGCGATCCTGGCTATCGGTGATTAAAGAACCGATCCTCATTAAAGTCCGCTTCCTGCAGACTATCGTACGTTTCCCTCCAATATTAAATCTATTTGCAAAATTTAGAAGAAGTTTAAACTATAGAGTTGCATATTGTAATTTGTAAAGATATGTATTTATTTGATTAATAAAATAATTTAATCCTCTTTACGCTCTTTGACGTATTACTTATCTGCACGAATAATCGTTGACAAGTACAAAAGATAACAAAGACAATTACGAAAGAACAAATTTAAATTTTCTGCTACAGATGGTCTCGTTGTTGATCGGCATCATTTACTTCGGCCAGCGAATAGATCAAGACGGCGTGATGAACATCAATGGCGCCCTATTTATCTTCCTTACCAATATGACTTTCCAAAATGTTTTCGCAGTCATTAACGTGAGACTTTAAGACGTAATGTACAAATAACTAAATCGTATTTGCAATTCCATGACGAAAATGACATGACTGAAAATAATGAGAAAACTGCAAAATTAGTATTCTATTAATGTGAATTTCACTCTGTAAATTAAATTTAATCTCGGTTTAATTTATTCTTTATCTCTTTCTAATTCTTATTAGAATATCATTATATTTATGTATCCATTTTTATCAATGTAGATTAATTTTAATATCGATTTAATTCTCTCTTATCATCTTTTTCTAATTTTTAAGAAAAGATAAAAAATAAATTAAACTGAGAGAAAAAATAAATTAAACTGAGATTAAAATAATCTACATTGGCGGAAATAAATATCAGAGAAAAATGTATTTTTCTAGTTTTAATAATAATTCTAATAATTCAATTAATAATAGTTCTTTTACACTTATTGTCCGAAGAAAACATAATGGAAGCACCTATATAGATGACAACTACAAATTTTATATGTAGAATTAATATATAATAATTAAATAAACTATTTTATAGGCATTGCAAATATAAAATAGTTTATTCAACTATGTAATTAATTCTACATAATATTGTTGTCATCTATATATTTGCTATAACCACTATATTTTTCTCTGACAATGAATATTGAAAACTATTATTAATTAGAATTACTAGAATTACTATTAAAACTAGATATAAATAATTTAAATCAAAACTAAGAAATAGACATAAAAAAATATATATGTGTGTTGCGTACAGGTGTTCTGCGCCGAATTGCCAATATTTCTTCGCGAACACAAGAACGGTATGTATCGCACCGATGTCTACTTCATCTGCAAGACATTAGCAGAAACGCCGATATTTTTAGCGATACCGATGATCTTCACTACTATAGTTTATCCTATGATTGGTCTTTATCCAGACGTAAAACACTTCTTCATCGCTACTGCTATAGTAGCTCTTGTAGGCAACGTGTCGACTTCATTCGGTAATCGAAAGCTTACGGCAGGTGTATTCAGGATGTTTTTTTCGGAGAGAATTTTTATTAATTTTGTTATTACATAAACAAAAACATTTTGTGATAATGAATTGCTTTTTTGGATACTTTAAAGTTTAAATGTCTTCTTCTCTGATTTCTAATACAAATTCTAACGGAAGTTATTTATATAGTCATAATGGACAAAAAATATTACTCAGAATCAAAAATACAGAGGAAGAATGATATTTTTTATAATTAAAAATGAAAAAAATAAAAATTTTGGGGCAGTTTAAATCCTCCCAATTCTCTTCCTGAATACATTTATAGGAGATAACACTAACATTGTGTTATCTTTTTTATTTAATAATTATTTAAAGTTTTATTTCTCTTGCAGGCTATTTAATATCTTGTATCAGCAATCGCGTATCCGTGGCCCTCTCCGTTGGTCCCCCAGTTATAATTCCATTTTTACTTTTTGGCGGTTTCTTCTTAAACACAGCGTGAGTATCTCACATTATTTCGAACAACAATGATCGAAATGCTGATTAAAATAAATATCGATTTTTCATGTGAAATAGATCCGTACCATCCTACTTTGTATGGTTTTCATATTTATCTTGGTTTCGTTATGGCAACGAGGCACTTTTAATCAACCAGTGGTCAGAGATCGAGTCTATAGCGTGCACCAGAAGCAATGTGACATGTCCAAAATCGGGGCGCACGATTCTCCAAACTTTCAATTTTAAAAAAGAGGACTTTTGGATGGATATTATTTGCTTGTTTGCGCTTATCATCGCGTTTCGCTTTCTGGCATTTTTCGCGCTATTATCAAAAACCTTCCGCTCAAAGTAGTTCTTATATGTATCATCAACAACGATTTGCTCTAATGCTACGTGTACTTTTAATAAACAATTTTAATAAAATTTTTGTATCTTGCACTTGAGTATTTCCGCCATCAAAAAGATATTCACAATAATCAATATCACACTTAATATATATACTTATTATTTTGAGAAATTACTGCTTAAAATAAAAATTTACAAACAACTTTTTTACTTAATTTTTCGAAAACTTTCTTGCTATAATATTTTGAGTCGAGAATTTTGAGACATATAAATATTTATACAGCCTGCTTTTGCTGGAAATAATTAATCGAAAATGTCTACTATATAAAATGAAATTGTATATAGAAATAAAATAAAATTTTCTAGGTCACAAGCTGATGTAATTTGTCATTATTTGAACGTTTTTATTATCATTTTGTATTTATTTGACATCAAAATGACAACAAATTACGTTATACAGTTAATTACGTTATATAATATATTACAATTTGCTATCCACATTGTGCATATTATAATTTAACATATTTTTATTATTTTGCTCATCTTATAATAAAATGAAAAATAATATAAAACATTTGAAAGTTCTACAATATTTTTTACACGAAAAATATTAATGGATATTAGATTTTTTATCGAAGTAACCATCCTTGCATTTAATCAGTTTTTTACAATTAATCTAGGAAATGTAACTGCAAGTTAATTTTCTGACGGAAGACTTTTTCATTTATCTTCTAAAATAGTTTACAAATAGTTTAGTTTTAGAAAAAAGACTTTATGACTGAAATTTATTTTTTTTTTAATTAAACAATGCATAACATACATAAATCACAACTCTAGGCTAAATATAATATTAATGATAAAATTCATGAAACGTTGGCATTAGCAATGGATTACAACATAAATTTGAACTTTTATGTAATTTTTCACTAAAATATACTTACTTACTTTTAATATAATTACTTAATTTTGTACAATTTCGAATCTTTGACAGAGTATTTAGTTTGGAAATTTACAAACATGATTATTAATTTATGAATGCCGTTGAAAATATCGATTGACACGCGATGACCACAAAAGGCCACGTAATAAGAACTTGGAAAAAATGTGCTTTGACATAACGAAACAACGCGGTACAGCTACTACCTACATGTCGCCCGCATTTCCTGTATCGGAGCTGACCACTCTTTCGTTCGCTAGATATTATTACAAACCGGTTATCATACATACCGTGCGACCGCACGTATGATATAGAGATATGACAAACAATCTCGGGAGATCTTCAAGTATGTCATAGAAAAAGATAAAAAGTAGAACACCGAGATCTATATAGATGATATATTACTTGCGATATATATTGCGATATATATTGTTGTCGGTCCGCGAGTTGAAGATTGTGCCGGGATTGTCAGCATTCGGCTGGAAGCAGACAAGGAAGAAATAAGATACAAATGCGAGGAAAAAGGCCGTTATCGTTACTGCTAATGTTAAAAAGCAACAATTCCAATAGCGAAATAAGATCGGCCCGAACTGGCCATTCGTCTGTCTCGCTTGAAGTACGCGTAGGGTTTCGGTTTTCAATTACCACAAGTCGCCTGTGAGTCACGAACATTTATTACAATGAGGAGGGTATTTTTCGAAAGCGGGAGAAAGTCTCGGATGTCTATGCGCTTACTTTACGCATATCCGCGAATCGGCGAACGAAATCGATTCGTAAGTGTTAAATTTTATTACATAGCTATTCAATCATTGTTCACACGTGCCGACTCTGCAATAATTTCACATTTTTAATAATAATTTAATGTATCGTGTCATTAATATTAATATTTAAATATTACGTATCATTAATATTAATATTTAATGAGAAAAGATAAAATATGTGTATTCGTATCTCTATAATATAAGCTTTTTGCGATCGATAAACTTGGACGAGTCTTTCTAATATTGGTGTTATATTGCGTTAGTACACGCGTAATGTTCGGTTGAAAAGAAGAGCGAAGAAGGGAAGTGAACAGGCGAAGTGCATCAGGTGTATCGAATGGTAGGCCAGTTACTCGCGCTGACGAGAAGCAAACGCGACGTCTGCAAAAGTTGTGCTTTTATAGTGTCAATCTTCATTTCAACATCACATCTTATCGATTTCTCATCCTTCTACAGTCACGTGTAACGTTCTACAGTTATTTGCACAAATCATTGTGCATTAATGATTACATCCTATTATTATCAGGATTACGTAGATCAATCAAGGTAATTTATTTATGCCGTATCATATCTTATTAAATATAGCATAGTCCAAAAATTAGATTTATAGACACCTTGTGAAAATTTTTCTTAAAATTTTTATATATATTATTTTTAGAATTTTTATATAAATTTCTCAGAATTTTTTATAATTTCTATATAATTTTTTTAGATTTGTCGGATTTTTTTTTTATACAAATCAAATGCGTACCAGAAATGTTGAGAAAGTCGCTACATCTTTATAGAATTTTAAAATATTTTAAGATTTCTCATTATGTAAAAAATTTCCAAGAAAAAACTTACAAACTCTAGAAAAGTTTAAAAAGTATTTTTTTTTAATCTTCAGAAATTTAATGTATTAAAAATATTATAAGAATTTTTTCACCAAAGCAAGGTTAATTCAATCTTATAAAGACTTATCTTATTAAGCTTTGAAGATACTTCGGGTGAAAATTTTTCTTAAAATTTTTCATATAATTTTTTAAAATCTACTTTTAAAAAATTTCTTGAATAATTTATCAAAAAATTTCTCAGATTTTTCATATGAATTGTAATATTTTTTTTAATTCTAAGAAAATCTACATCTCTTTTCGAGAATCTTTATATATACAAATTCTGAAATATTCTACGATTTTGTTTCTAAAAGTTATTTTTATCAAATTAATAAAAAATAAATATATATTT
>Ga0157364_1002626_pt1 | contig 16891 bp, 14 predicted proteins | sample AttsexASBM2_FD_111476 | JGI IMG/M metagenome (GOLD analysis project Ga0157364, IMG submission 111476) | Fungus gardens microbial communities from leaf cutter ant in Ribeirão Preto, State of São Paulo, Brazil - Atta sexdens ASBM2 | ecosystem: Host-associated > Fungi > Mycelium > Unclassified ... | reverse complement strand
TGTCCCCCTCTCCCTCTCCCTGTCTCTATCTTTCTCTCCTTTTGCGGCTTTGTTTCTCCTGTGCGTGTGGACAAGTTTATATACGCGTTCCTTTTGCAATGCATCTCTGGGGTATGTGTGTGTGTGTGTGGTGTGGCGAGGATGTACGGAGGGGGAATGGTCAAGGTGTGTTTTTTCGACTTTTATCGAGCCCTTGCAGTGTGCGCATTTCAGCTCAGAGAATGTAGTTTGAACAACTTCAAGGATCTGGAACCACTTTTTTTGCTTGCAGGAAGACGTGACGTGTGCTAGGAGATGGGGGGACCATCATCATCTATCCATCTATGGACTTTTTTCTCCCTAATATCGGTATATCTTGTTTCGTATTTTTCTTTTAATATCCCGTTCGCCTGTCCCACTGTTTTTCGTTTCCGATTTCTGAGGTCCGTGCGAGTCTTTCTCAAATAGCTTGATTATTCGGTACCATCATCATCAAAGAATCTTATCATACTACCCATCCTCCCTCTCCTCCGTTCATCTTTAGTATTCCATGTTTGGCTTGATCGTCTCAGAGAAGTTGGCAGTAATAATGATAATCTTTCTTTAGTTTTTTTTTAGCCATATGATAGCCAGATATCACTGCAAGAGCAATTTTCCTTCCTGTTGCTGATCTCTGTCGTGACTAACAAGATCAACACAAGTTTGTATAGAAGCACAAGTATTCATTCATTGACCACCATATCAGTCATTGACTCATCGCTTTTACTCTATTGACATACCCGCGCAAAGAACCCACCTTTCTTCCATAAAACAAAGCTAACAACCCTGTATACGTCATCACAATCATCTTCTCTTTCCTCTTTCGACACAGACATGATGTGTTCCTTATACTTCAAGTGCTGATGCCCAAGGTACCACAGACATGACCAGGAATAGTTTACTCCTACGTCAAACTCAACACTCAAGACAACTGAGGAGGTGGGTGGTTTTACAGCAGACGGAGATTGACGGAAGCTGTCAGACAAAAGTCTCAGTTCCTGTAAACACTGAACTGAGGTTTCAAAGTTCTACTATGTGGCAGACTACGTGCTTAGTAAGTGTCAATTAGGTAATCAATCAAAGAAAGAAAAGAACATGAGAGCTTGGAGACGTCTGAAGGAAAATGAACCTGCTTCAGTTTACAACAGGTGGGGTAGTATGTTTTGAGTCTTTTTCTGATGAAGTTCTTGGGTTCTTTGGATCTAAAATTAGAAACTATCTCAGGCAATTGCTCCCACTCCAAGAGTGATGATCTGTCTATCCCTTGTCATCCTGGTGGCTAACTTTGGAAATAACATGGACGATGGTATAACCTCATCTCCTCAGAAGTACCATCCCCCACATCTAGTGGTCCAACCTCCCAGTATGGGCTCCTGCACTCCTGCAAGGTGACCATCTCTGTAATCATTCAAAAGCAATAAAATATTGATTCCTTCTCAAATTGAACCACACTTGCCAACTTTGAATTATTCTAAGATTGGTTTCTGAACAAGCAGTAGGAAGACTTTGACAGGACATTGGCTAGCTAGGTGGTTCAATAAACAATATGCACACATAGTGAGATAGTAGAATCTGCATGAGTCTGAACCAAGAGCTATTGTAAATCAATTAATGTGAGATGACCAAAGGCCTTGATGATCATGCAACACTTCTCAAACATTAGCTATACAATGCAAGGCCTGAGAGAGACAACCATTGTGTTTAGACAGTAGTGGCCCATGAGATAGTTATGCAATCCTTTGCAAATTATACAATCTTATACAAGATAACAGCCAAGTGAAAACAAGCAGTGTGTCCTTTATTTGTTTCCTGAGATCTCAAATTTGATCTTGGTTGCCTGTTAAGACTCTAGACCTCACAGTTGAATATGTGTTTCAACTAATACTTGATATCTTCACACTTCTTGTTAGAGGATCCAGTTAAGGTTTTCAGTAAAGTTATATTGGAGGAGAGATATCAATAAGACTTTGAGTAGTACCCTTCAAGATTGTGTTAGAAATGCAAACTACGCTTCCATGACAGCAGCATGGAATGGACGTCACATTTTTATTCTTATATTGACACTATCATCATTCCATTTCACCTAAGAATAGTGGCTGTAACGAGAGCCCTACTTATACTTTGAGTCTCCAGAATGTACTCTTAGTTCTTGTGCAACTTTGAGTGACTGAGGTTAGTAGTCTCATTGTTATTCCTATATATTTGATTACTTATTCTACTTAGTTATATTCTTTCAGATTGTCCTAAGATAAGGAAGAGTACCAATTCCTCAGAGTAAGATTTTACAAAGGAAATACAGAAAGAGAGAACTTGCTATTTCCTTCTCTTTCTGGTCTGTATCTATCCTAACTAGGTACTGTGACAATGTTACAATGTGGTAACACTACTTGTAACTAAATGTGACTAGTTAAGTAACAGTCCAGTGATAGAAATGATGAGGGTGACAAGTCAAGTCAATGTCTATAAATGGATTAGTCCAATGTTGTCCCATTTAGTCCAAGTCCAAAGATAGATAAAGAGATTGTCTGACATTTCTCCAAAGAGTTCTATTCATATTATAGAGTTCAATATTTGTTTAGAATCTTCTGATATTCAATGCATTACTGCATTGTAATATTCTCATCCATCAGTGCCATTATCTCATCTACTAACCACTCATTATCAGACCATGGCTGATAATAACTGTAGTCCTACTCAATGTTCATAACATTGCCTGTTGCTTGGAGAGAGCTGGAGAGAAGTATGAAGAGGGCCAGATAACATTTTCTTTTCTAAGAAATCTTTAGTGGAGACACTCAGTAAGAATCTTACAGAAAAATCAATGCAGGACATATCTTGACTAATTCCTTGAATTTGTCATGTGTATTGCCAATATATTAGATAGAATCTAGCACATTATGCTTAAAAAATTAAATTTCAGCCTCCAAAATGCTAGTTGGTCAATAGGATATCTATTAATGCTAGAGGTTAATACTGGCCCAGACCACACTGCCCCTTATAACTGGAATAGCCTTGTCATGACTTGGAAAAACAGCTAAGTCAATATTTATTTTTTCTTTTCTTTTCTTTTAGTCATATTGGGACACATGAGATGCTAGCTAGGGTTAGGGTTAGTATTGTGTATAAGTAGTTCAAGAATATAACAGGAACTCTATTGAGTTCTCCTTGTCAACTTGGACTAGGAAGGTTTCTAAGTTGTTTAGACTAAGTTACTATAAGCCTTGTATATTGGAAGTACTAGATTGATAGTAAGTTAAATTAATTCAATGTGATTGCAGGTCTATATTTGTGTGTTTTTGGTGCTGTCTATTGTGAAAGTGTAATTGCATAACCCCTTTTTTTTAAAAAAAAAAATCAACAATTTATTACATGGGGTACATAGGCAGGCTGTGGCAAGTACAGAGTACCTACGTAAATAAGACAAGAGAAACAGAGAGACAGAAAGACAGATACAAGAAGGAGAAATGTGAAAGCATAGAAAAGAGGAGACAAAGTATTAAAGGCTATGCTTTTACTCTGAAGAGTTGCGCTGTGATGGGACCTTAGCCATTATCAAAGCTAAATGCACCAGGGTTGTTCACGAGGAAGTGAACAAAGCTGTTGATGATGGTGTTGCATGGTTGAGTAGAAGGGTTGTGCCTATTGCATTCCATGACAATGTGTTCACAAGTTTGAACCTCAGCTTCGCCACATGGGCAGCTGGTGGGGAGATGAGGGAAGAATCTCTATCTGTATTCTCCGATGGGGGCATGTCCAGTAGTCATGTGAGTGAAGCAGGCACATAATGAGTTGGTGAAGCCTATGATAGGGAGCCATGAGCTACCTTTTGCATAAGTAGGTTTGATGACCCTCTGCTTTTCGTCTTCGAAGTTGAGGAAATAGTGGCCTTTTTTGAGGCTGTTAGCGAATGATGTTTGCCATTCACAGAGAATGTTATTGCATTCTTTCTTTTGACTAAATAAGTGTGAGTCCTTGCTGGGAAAGGTAGGGATGCATGTGTTTGCTTTGACCTGCTCATCAATGAGTTTGTGTCTAGACTATTCAGCTTTGCTGGGGCAGTACCAGAAGTGTATTTTATTCCTGCCATCTTTGCTAAAGAAAGACTTGATTGTGGAGGTTAGTGGGATGACCATGTTCTGGAGGGGGTTGACTTTAGACTCCAGGATTTTTCTTCCTGCCACAATAGAATCAGTGATGACGATAATGTTATGGATATTTTCAATTTCCATGGCAGGAATAAGTCTGGTGTGGATAGCCATGAGTTCGGCCTCGAGGGCTGTGACATTTATGGAGTTGACTTGTAATTCTTTTATGACTACGTTGTCAGACCAGATATGGGCAGCTACTGTGGTGACATGTGATTTTTTAACACCTCTGTTGGTGACAACTGCAGCACTGTTGGGTGATACCTGGGAGTTCCTAAAAGTGTGGTTGAGGCTTTGAAGGTGCTGGTAGAGATTCTTATCATCATCAGAAGAAGGTGAATGAAAGCTAATTCTACTAGAGAAATGATTGACTACTCTTGAGCCTAGAGAAAAGAGGGGGTGGAGGGGGTTGAAACACTGCCTAACACCATTGAGGCATTTGTTGACATCTTTGATGGGGCTCTTTAGCTTTGCTTGTTGCTTTGCAATGAGCTTGGAGGTGGTGACTCTGTGGGGTGGCTGATTTTTTGCATGTTATGAATCAAGAAGTGAATTGATGGCATGTGAGGGGTAGATGGAGGCATATTGTAAATGATGCCTGCCGTTAAGCTTACGTAAGTGTAGCGTGATAGGGATGAGGCCCGCAATGGCCTCAATACCTTTGGATGGTAAGGTTTGGAAAGCACCTGTAATCCAGAGGGCTGCTTTTCACTGCATTTTCTTTAGTTTAGTTGTGTTTCTGATGGTAGGAGCGCCTTTGAAGAACCACAGTTAGAATCCATACAGGGCAATGGACAGGATACAGGTCCTATATAGAAGTCATTTTTGGATAGGGAGGAAACCTCGTGAGGAGTTCCCAAGCATCTTCATGGCGCTAAGGGTAGAGAGGCACTGTAAGGGGACATCTAGGGTGATGCTTAGTCACTATTGAGGGTCTGTTCTATTAGTGGCCCTAAGACAGTACATGTATGCATTCCTACTATTTCTATCTTCTCTCTGTCTGTGTCGTGTGGTGCGAGCCTTCTATTCTATTATTAGGACATTATGATTACTGATCCATGCGCCCATGTGATAGTGCATGTGATCATCTAGTGTAGGCTATATATGCTAGCAAGCTGTGATAGATGTACCTCACTTGAATCTCAACTAAGCTTCCAGGACTCTTACCTAGCTTAAGGAGTAATCGTCTTTGAGTGGTTCCCTGACAGGCACTTTATCGCATAGTAGTGTGTATGGTAGTGAAAATTGAGTTTACGGTCAAAGAAGAAGTCTAAGTACTACCATATATATTTAGGGGAGATAACAGGGCCTTCTAAAGATGACAGATCAATGGAGGGGTTGGGGGGTGATGAGCTCTTGTGAAGTGGAAAAGTTTGGTCTTGCTGTGTTCTATGATGAGACCAGCATCAAGGAAAATTTTGGACATAATATTGTAACTACAAAGTAAAAAGGAAGAGGAAAGTGCATAGCTCTTCTTCTGAGAAATTAAAAGACTATCATCAACAAAAGAGAGGATATCAGTTGCAATACTTTCTTTTAGGTTTTTTATTCTTTTTTTGAATGTTTTTATGATTGGGGTGAGATAGATAGCAGAAAGGATAGGTGAGAGGGCTGAGCCTTGGCCCACTCCAACATTGACATTGAAGTACAGAGACGAGAATTGATTCCAGGAGTAAGAGGTGGAGCGACCTGTGTGGTAACTATCAAAGAAACCTGTGATGTTAGTGTTGAGACCCACTTTCTTAAGACATATAGAGAGGAAAGAGTGATTCAGAGAAAGGAAGAATTGTGCAATATCAAATGCTATGACACTAGTATGGCACTGCTTGAGCCATCCAGCCCGAATGAGGTGAGTGAGGTAGATGCCGGTATCAGTGGTGGATCATTGTCTGATGCCACCAAGCTGATTTGGGTCCAGAAAACCATTGTCTACTATGTGGAATTGGAGTCTATTGCTAATGACTTTCTTGATGAGCTTTCCTATAGTGTTGAGTAGGACAATAGGGCAAAAAGATTTGGGAGTGCTGTATGATTCCTTATTCAGCTTAGGGATAATAACAGTGTTGGCGGCTTTGAAGTGGGATGGCCAAAACTCTAAGTTAATACAAGCGTCAGAGACATTTACTATCTTCTCCAAGCATAGGTCACTAGAGAATAGGGTTTTAAGATGTCTCCAAGAGATGTGGTCAGGTCCCAGGGCAGATGACAATGAACACTTATGTCATGACTTGGCAAAATGGCTAAGTCATTATTTAATATTTCTTTTCTTTTTCTTTCCTTTTAGTTTTGAATATTGTTTTTCTTTTCTTTTTCTTTTTCTTTAGTTTGTAATAACGGACGCGCGAGAGCAAGTTGACTCATAGGGAAGCACAGGATAAAAGGACAGGGTTAGGGTTACTCTGCTTGTATAAATAGTGTACAGAATCTAATGGGAACTCTATCGAGTTCTCTTTGTCAAACGCTGAACAAAGGAGGGACAGTTGGCTTAATTCCGGTCATCGGACTTTAGCTGCTGACAACTTAGCTATTGTGTCTTTGAATTCCTGTTTAGAGAAGACAGGCCACTCAATGGGGCTTGCTTGGAGGATTTTGTTAAGGAAGTGGGTGTCGACAGGTCTGTTCTCAGCAGAGTTATAGGAGTTATGGAGAGTATGCCATAGGTCTGGGAGAATATTGCAGGGGCAGTTCTTATACGAAATGGATTTGATGACTGGCATTGATGTAAGGGTGACTGGGGCACGAGACTCCAGGAGAATCCTCAGTTGATATTACAGTTAGTAGTTATAGTATAACTCACCTCCAGGAGAATCCTCAGAGATTAGGATGAGGCTCCAGGAGGGATACTCTACATTATATACATCCCTTAGTGTCAGGGTCAGCAGGATTGGAGCTAAACTAGTATGTTTAAGTACCACTAGTAAACAAGCTAAGGTAGCTCCGGAGTGTTGTCATGCCATTCAGGGGTGGAAATGGAGGTGTCCCCTTACAATTGATTTCTTCCAAACCCAATTCATTAGGTTCCAGGGTCTTTTATTTGAGGTTGCAATTTCAATTTTGTCGTCAAAAAACTGTTTCTTAGTGGTCTGGACAACAACCTTGAATTCCTTCTAGTGTTGGAGGTTGCCTGATGCTCGGTATTTGTTAAGACCTGTGGTACAGTCTTGGTTCTACCATTCCTTTGAATGCTTTGTAATGTATTTCAGTTTCGCATAATTGTCCCAAGACCTTTCCAAAGTGTTGGCCATCTGCTGGATTACTCCTTTCAACTTCTCTTTGGTTGTGATAGTCGATGAATTTATGCTAAAGAAGCCGTTGATGAGTGACTCCAAGAACTTTTCCTCCTCCTCACTATCTTTGCTGATCGACCTGAAGCTGAGGTCAGTGTTAGTTTCTGCGATACCTACTTCAATGGTGAGTGGGACATGGTCAGAGGGTTTGCAAATATCTGGGTAGAGCATGTGTTGACCAAATCCTCTATTGTCAGGTGGTAGGAAAACAAGATCTATAACAGAGTTAGAGTCCCACGTGTTGTCCACATATCTAGTAGGTCCAGGGTTCAGAGGCAGGGAAAGCTCTAAGCCAAGGCTGTCAGTGATGGTGAGGAGGTCTTCAGTGTGGGTGGAGTGGTGTCGGAAGTTGGGGTCCCAGTCACTGTCTCTAATATTGAAATCACCTGTCATGATAATCGTACCTTCCAGATTGATGATATTTTGCTGTAGGTAGTGTAAGGCAGTTTGATTGCTGTCGGAGTAGATGTTAATAATGAAGTTGATATTGCAGTTGGAGTGGAAGGCCAAGATACTGATGTCTTGGTGATTGATGATGTCGAGGCGCAGAGCAAATCTAAGCTTTGACAGTCTCTTGTTGACATAGGTGGTGACGCGGGGGTAGTTGTCTTGTGATAGATTAGGGCAGGTGAATAGGGTCCATTCAGGGTGGTTGGGCATGCCAAAGGTTGGGTTGCCTTCAGGGTTTGTATGGCTAGGGACTCATCTGATAAGAGACCTAGGCGGTTCTTGAATAAATACAATATCTGTTGAATTTTTGTTGTTTTCTAGGATGATGTTGGTCAGTGTTTTGTTTTTCCTGATGTTCTGAGAAAAGATCTTAAGGCTTTGTTTAATCATAGGTTCTTACTGCCTACGCTTAGGCAGATTGAGTTGGCCTTGATTTTGCGGGCTTCCTGCACTTTCTTTGAATGCCACTCGCAGTTGAACCAATTCCTCCAGAATAGATATTTGGCATCGTCAGCAAGGTATTCACCCTTGCAATTGATGCATTTGAAAGAGTAAGGGCATGGTTCCCCTGCTTTTGTTTCGAGTCTAGGAGAGTTTGTTTTGAAGTTTGCTTTGCAGCACCATGCTAAGTCTCTGTGGTGCTTGACTTTGTGAGGGCCATTGAATTTCTGGCATTTTAATCTATGTGAGCGGCAAGCAAAAGTGGTGTGGCCCCACTTCCAGCAATTCTTGCATTGAGGGACACTGGGGTTCATGTTAGTTTCACAGATTGTGGCTATGTGCTTGCCTATGTTGAAGCATCTGTTGATTAGATTCTTGGCTTTGGTGCTATTTTGGGAGTCCTATATGTCGATCCAAATGACAGCCATGTCAGATTTGGGAGATGCTTTGATAATGCGGGGGCTTGACGCAAGCGTAATATTGTTAAACAGGTGGATTTTCTTAATAACCTCTTCAATTTGGTTGCGGGCAATAGGGATGCCATTGTTGGTTAGAAATGGTATGCCCAGGATCTTTAGGTATGATTTGGATTGGGGGAGTTGTGGTGAAGAAACCTCATTAGTGTTGACATTGGTGGATTTTTTAATGTAGTTCTCCATGATATTCATGTTTGATGCTGAGGCAACTTGGTTAGTGGTTATGATGATACCTATGCCATCCGACCGGATGAAGTCTGCTGTCACATTCGATTTTGTAAACTTGAGGAGTCTATTGATGTTGAAGATATGTTTGTCAGCACATGAAATGACAATATTTGAATTATCCTAGCTCATAGGTATTATAACTTGCTTCCTGGAAGGCCCTTTAGTGGTCATATTGAGTTTGGGATGAGCCTTGTGGCTGATGCCTTGGGCGATATTGTGGATTTCGATTATCTTACTTGGTGCCAACTTGGAAAAGGCTTCTTTGACTTTTAGGATATCTTCCGCACTGTCTTTTATAGCTTGAGCAAATGACTTTGAGCCTAGTTTGGATTTGGCCAGCTTGGATTTAGCCAGAACAGTGGCGCTGGGTCTGGGGGGGATCAAAGAAGGGATCTTGGAGATATTTGCCAGGTGAGATATGTTGCCTGCCTTCAAGTCTGTTGGATTGACCCTGTTGAATTGTGATGTAACGCATTGACAGAAGGTCCTCGAGTTGTCGTCTGCCATGAGCTTGTCCTATCCAGAGTTGTAGATGGCTGAGATAAGATCCCAGGCTGTGAACCCAAAGTCAGAGATCTAAGGAATGTCTAGGCTGTCTCTATCACCAAGAGGTCTTTGTTTAATAAAGGTGGCAATTCTCTGGAGGGAACACACAATATTCTTGGCATTGCCTTCTAAAACCTCAACTGTGCCAAATAAGGAAATTGAACTGAAGATGCTGTCCCATAATGTTGGGTCTGCAGGTTGATTAGCTTGGTATGGGATAGCAGAGGGTTCTAGATAGATTGATGGAGGTCACCGTGAGGTTTACGCCAGTGGGATGTACTGCAGGATCAGGTGTGTTTGTCTCATTTTGATCAAAGGGCATGTTACTTTGAGGGACGGAGGCCCTGTCGTCAGCTTGGTCCACCCACAAACATTGGTTGGCAAGGTCAGGTATGTTGTTAAATTTGACGTCCATACCGTTTTGCACAAGGAGGCACTCCACGTAGTTGACTTCCAAGAGAGGGGAAGAGTCTATGGGGGAAGGGGAGGCACTTCGAGGTCCTCCAATGCTAGGGCGGAAAAGGGGTCTGTCCCGTGGTAGGTCATCTGCTGTGTTGGCGGGACGTTCATTGGGATGCTTAGTGCTCATGAAGGGGGTAACAAAATTGAAATTTGCTATTCTATGCTCAGGCACTATCATCTATGATGGAGGTAAGAGTGAAAGAAGCGTTTTTGAATTGCATAACCCTTGACAGGCTATTTGGCTTGATAATGATCTTAATTTACAAAAACATATTTTTATGACCAGGCTCTTCACAGCACTTAAATTAGCAATTTCAAGTCTCAACAATTATTACAATGCCCTTGATTCTAATCTGCTACTTCAGAATCACTTGATTTTCTAGACTATGAGTCCCTATTCCTACATTACTGAATATAGACCAGACAAAATCAAATTCACATATACATTACACTTTACTTTCAATGATTCATACAAACTCCTATACAAAGCAATGCTTTGTAAGGCTCTAGCCACAATGACTTAAACTTACTCCAAGTCTGAGTTAACAAAAAGAACTCAATAGAGTTTCTATTAGATTTCTGTATACTACTTATACATATTTCCAACTCTAACTCTACTATACTATCTCATGCTCTCCTAATGAGTCACTTCTTTCACATGTGTCTGAAAAGAAAAGAAAAGAAAAAGAAAAGAAATATAAATAATGACTTAGCTATTTTGCCAAGTTATGATATGCTTGACAGCATGCCTAATACCCCAACCATTATCAAATTTACCCATAAATACAATATAAAGATACATTGCTTACTAGCTGCTAAAAGTCTAGCCTCAAGATTGCATTACTCTAGTATTGACAATTGTAAAAGTAGGTACCTAGCATAGCATAGTGGTCTTAAGCACACTAATCACTCACATAATGTTTATGGTTCTTGAGGAACTTCAACCTAAAGGGCAGTACTTTACCTCCTTTGTTACTCCTGGCCACCAAAAGGTTTAGGTAACCAGCTCTATTGTTTTCCAATGTTCTCCATGTCCTCCTACTGGTGTATCATGGTATAACCAAATAATCTCTACTCTTAATTTATCATCCTTCAGCACATAGACTTTTTCTTCTTTCAACATAATTCTATTCTCTTCTTTCTACTCTTCATCTCTAAGGAATTTTACTCTAGCTCTTTTTATTTCCTCTATTACTTTGACTACTTCATCTTCCTCACTTCCTCTATTAAGTCTACTTCTTTTACTATTACTTCTACCTATTCCATCACTCTTGTTTCCAACTATTCCAGTTTTACTAAGACTTTGTCCTCATTATCTTTTTCTATTCCTACCTCCTAGTCTGGTCTCCTACTCAAACTATCTGCCTTTTCCATCTTACTTCCTGGAACATATTAAGACTTTAGACCACAAGAATAAATATATGTTTTAATCTTGAGCCTATGTCAACACTTGATATTTCTTTGCTTCTTTATAGTCTAGTTAGGGTTTTTAGAAAAGTTATATATTGAAGTAAGAACGTTAAGACTTTTAGTTGCACTCTTTAGGATAGGACAAGGACAAGGAGAATATAAGGTTCTAAAAGAAGTATGTTATAGATAAACCACAGAAAAAGAGAACTTGTTGTTCTTTTTCTTTCTGGATTGTATTTATCCTATCTAGTGATATCACAGAGTTACTATCCTAAGTACTAGTAAGTAACAGTGAGTGAATAGTCAAGTCAGAGTTTATAAATGAGTTAGTCCAATAATTTTCCATCTATCCTGAAGTCCATAATACTACAAAGTTTATTTGTAACTATTTTTGATGTTTATCTAATATTTCTCCTATAAGCTAGTATCTGTAGTTAGTCTAATCTAGTAGTCCAATCCAGTCCAAAACCTCCTTTATTTAAACTGTTTCTTGATGCATTGATATATGGTCTATTGTGTTTTCTTTATTATTGGCTTTATTCCTTATTGCCAATATCTCCTTTACCATTCACCCATTATCAGTCCAAGGCTAATAATAGTCATAATCCCAGTGTAACTCCATCATCTAAGTTTTCTATGTATTTGATCTTTAGAAATTAAAAGAAAAGAAAAAGAAAAGAAAAGAAATATTAACTTAGCTATTTTGCCAAGTTATAACAAACCTGGTTTCATCATCTAATTAATGAGCCTTTTCTGAGATGTGCAAATTAGCCCTGAACTCATAACCAGTTGAGGTAGTGATACTCTCTCCTATATAGCTATGGATGTTGCAAGGCATATACCAATCAAGAAAATTGCTTGTACTAGTAAAGAAGAATACATGATGATGATGATTTTTATGCCACTGCTAATTTCCTCCCTAATTTTATTATGCAGGTTCCTTATCTTTTGGATGGTATTTTTTCTTTATTGTGATTCACTTATTAATATACATCTGTCCTTTCTGGATTTCTTGGTTCACCACAACTATTGTGAAATAAGTAGCATATGAGAAAATGATGTACATTATGTGACCAGCACAGCAATTTAAGTCTCTTGCAATCTACATTAACCATGATTAAAGCTTCAAACATTATTCTCATCCTAATTGCCATTATATTCCCTCCTGTTGTCATATTAGTTATTACTGGCTGCAGCTGTGATCTTCTTGTCAATATCTTGTTAACAATATACATTTCTACTTTCTTTTCTTGTTGGTTTTTGCTCATTAGTGAGGCTGTTAAGACTCTAGACCTCACAGTTGAATATATGTTTCAACTCAAAGCCTATATCTAATACTTGATATCTTTATGCTCCTTACTAGAGGATTTGTATCACAAATGGCCATTTACTGATTTGTGATGGTCTGTGTACTAGGACAGATCATCACATACTACTACCTATTGTTCTATATTTGGTAGTGCCTTTGTACTGTAAATAGCAATAACTTAACCTTATAGAGGCTGTCTTTTGTTCTAAGAAAAGGACAGATGACTATCTATGGGTAATTATAAAGTCCATGTGCAAACATTAAGGCCTTCATATCTCTACTGATATTAATTGCCTTGAGGTCATTCTAAACTCATTCTGAGTGGTGTCATGCCAGACAGCCATTTAGGCAAAATAAGTGACTATTTTCACCTTAATAACCAGAATAACCACCTTGAGAGATGAGTTCAGCCCCCCAGAGATATTCCCTAGATGCCCAGTTGTGGACTTGAGCATCTCACTTGAGTAGCAGGGTAGTGGCTGTGACCACTACATATATCTCATAGACGCTTGCCCAGGTGTCCCGCATCGGATTTATAACAGATTTCCCTTTTAGAGTGCTCCCAAGGGCAAAGGCAAACTTCAAAGATCAAGCTCCACTAGAGTGACATCATACCTCAGTGGCCAGCAACACTATTTTCAGAAGAGTTATGATCAGACCCAAGCCATTATCACTGATGGCTAATTATAGCAAGATCAAGAGAGTTGAGTTGACAAGGAGTCGCATCATAACTGCAGTGGAAGGAAACTAGCTCTTAGAGAAGTGGGATAATAGAAGCAGTAGTGGGAAGAGTAAGGAAGTTAGGAAGAGAAGTAGAAGAGAGGTTTGATAAAGACAATGTACTCAAGAGCAAGGCAACTTGAGATTGCCACCTCCTTTTACAGCCCAGCAAGAGGCTCAAGAACTGCCTATTGTGTGAAGGAGGATTCCTAGAGTAGGGTCAGAGGAGTGGGGAGTAGTTACCAAGTGTTTGGAAGAGATGCTGCTTTATCATATCAGCCTTACTATGTTTGGAAATTTGGAGATTTTCTTTGTCTCACTTTCTTTGTGGTCTCATTGCTTTGTAATCCTAATAAAATACTCTAGGGCACAGAAGGGAACTCAAGCATCACACCCCCATCATCAATCCTTTCTGTTGCTCTAGAGCTTAATGGCTATTTGAGTGACTAAGTCTCTATTTTTCAGAGTGTTCCTCTTTACTTTCTAAAAACCTACCAAACCTTTCCCTTGACAGGAATTCGAGCCCCAACAGACTTGGGCATTCACTTACACTAGGAGTTAATCACTCGCTGCATGTTTTTGGAGTAGGCTTCCAGTTGTACGGTCAGCTAAAGAAGAGCTTACACGATGGCATGGGAGTTCTAGATAGATCTGCTGTATTGATAGTGAGCCAGACTACTAGACTAGGTAAGGGCAGTAGTGTCATAATGTTACACTGCTAGAGAATTTTCTGTGGAAATGTAGCATGGGATACACTTTATACTCCTGGATTTTACTATTGGAACTCACTCTAGAGACCTCCTACAAGCCCCAGACATAATCTAGACCCAAGATTGGGTACTTCTATCAGGTAGTTGCCAAGCTACCATATGCTAGAATAGCATATACCTCAGGAGGCAAGACTGATAAGCTAGTATCAGGTTTCTTAGATGCAGACTATCAATGTTGAAGCTCTAGAAATCAGAGGCTCAGAAATATCTTTGGAATGCGAGATAATTTCAATCTAGAGTGGACTTAGACTAATATAACACCAAGACAGTAAATCAAAAGTCTATTAGTGACTAGTGATCCCATTACTGCTGGACTCAGTCAAGAAACGGACATGCTGCCAGACAATGATTGTATCGCTAATGCTCAAACACACTGTCATGTGTTTCTAGACCATATTTGGAGTAGAAGGAAACCGGTTTAGGGTTCAGGGAATGATGGGCAGGAGTGAAGTATAGAAGTGGAGCAGCATCACATAGTCATGTCTGGGAGGTATAGAGGACAGGAAGGTGACAGCTGTCATGGCCACATGATGGTGTCATAGAGGAGAGACACAAGGGAGAGTGATAGAATGAAGAGTTTCCTTTTCTATTTCTTTTTAATTGAGTCTCTAACATTTGTAATATTCTAATATATTTCTCAGAGTAGAAATTGATAGGAGGAGCCTTCTTGGCCCTTGCCTTTATCTCAGAAGCTCTTGAGATTGTAAATGCGATTCTCTTGAGTGTGTAAGGGGTGATCTTGGTGAGAGGTTGAGTTGGTGAATGTTTCCTATCTTATATCCTATTCTTTCTTGAGACAAGATGTAGCGGTTGCTCGGACAATCTTCTATGGAGTAGCAGGCCTGAAAAGCCTAGCTAATCATTGACTCAGATTGTATTACACCCATAAGGTTTGGTGTGGGGGTGCGGATGAGAGCTTAATTGAGTGTGGTAAGGTCTATGAGTAGTTTACTGACTATTCTACTAGTAAGCTTGTTACAGTGTGTAAAGGTGGACACCTTAGGGACATCATGCAAGGCAGATCTAGATTGAACCTACAATTATTTTATCTATTTTTATATTACAGATAAGCTGTGCTTTACATTTTAATTTCTTTCTGATATCCCCACTTCCCTCTTCTCCCCACAAACCCTTTAGCACACAATTGGGAACTGTCACCGCCCATTTCTACTTGCTAGTCACAGTTAAATTCCCTTTTGCCCCTTTCAATGACATGAGATGAATGCATGTTTTAGAGATCCTATTATGATGAGACCAACCTTGAGTGGATTTATAAAATACTTTATTATCATCTCTTTTGGTTACTTGAGTTTCCCCCCTCTATTTTCCCTTTTCTTAAGCCCCCTTTGTTATTTGATCATCTCTCCAGTGCCTACTTGTTTAGTGCACAATTGTGAAACATCTCAGAGATTCTTTTACTTTCATTTGTTATCACCTTTGTTTGTGATCAAATTCCCTTTGATCCCCATCAGCAGTATGAAGAGGGCTTCTGCTGAGCCTAGAACCAAAGCATTGATCATGGTGGTTTTTGAGATATCAGTGATTTAATAAATGGTACCATAGTAGTTACCAGTTGATCTGCCTGATATCTCAGCCAATATCGATTGCCTTGAAATGTGACTGGTATCGATCAAAAGGTCTTTTTGAGGGCTTTCTGTAGTCATTGAGACCATGAGAATTGTTGAAGAATTGATGGAGATATGGCCGAATGAAGTTTGTGACAATCCAGTTAAGGTTTTTAGTAAAGTTATATTGGAGAGGATAAATGTCAATGAGACTTTGAGTAGCACTCAAGGTTGTTCTAAGACAGGTAAGAGTACTGATTCCTCAGAGTAAGATTTACAGAGGGAATACAAAAAGAGAGAACTTGCTGTTTTCTTTTTTTTCTGGTCTATATTTATTCTAACTAGGGTTGTAACAACTGTTACAATGTGGTAACACTACTTGTAACTAAAGGTGACTAGTTAAGTGACAGATCAGTGACAAGGGTGACAAGTGAGTCAAGGTCAAATCAAAGTCTATTAATAGAATAGATTAGTTCAATGTTATCCCATTTAGATTGAATCCAAAGAAAGAAAGAAAATAGTCTGAGATTTTTCGAAAGAGTCCTGTCCATACCATGAACTGATTGTCCATTAGAGTCTTTAGATATTCAGTGCATTACTGCATTGTAGTATTCTCATCTAGCATTGCCAACATCTTGTCTACTAACCATTTGTTATCAGACCATAGCTAATAGTAGTTGTAGTCCCACTCAATATTCATACCAGAGGCTGTTACTATAAGGTTATTTACCAGGACATATTCATGCTTTCTGGTTGATCTACAAGAAGATACAGGCAGAAGAGAGGTATAGAGAATTCACTGACAGTGTCTTTTGATAGTGCTTTTCTACCTCTATGACCCTTGCCTCTACCCATAGATTCTAATACCTCTGGATTACAAAAGATACAAGGGCAGATTGACCCTGAGTGATATTAATTACTTTGCATTACCCTACTGGGCTGTTGTATTTTTTCTTGCTCACATTTTATGTATACATGAATAGTTTTTGTGGACTATCAAAATGCAGGAGGAGGTAAGTTGTAGTCTGTCAAGGTAAACATTAGCATGGGTGCAATTAATACAG
>Ga0157364_1002625_pt1 | contig 16893 bp, 6 predicted proteins | sample AttsexASBM2_FD_111476 | JGI IMG/M metagenome (GOLD analysis project Ga0157364, IMG submission 111476) | Fungus gardens microbial communities from leaf cutter ant in Ribeirão Preto, State of São Paulo, Brazil - Atta sexdens ASBM2 | ecosystem: Host-associated > Fungi > Mycelium > Unclassified ... | reverse complement strand
GGTGTGCGTGGAGAAAATAATCACCACCGATATTTCGTTCGGCCTCGCGCAGCGCACCAACGTCCAATAACGATCTCGCTCGCGTCGGTTCTTCGAACCTCACTGTCGTAATTTAGTAGCTTCTCTTTACAGTTTTCTATAGATAATAAGATATTTCTTTCTGCGAATGTAATATCGAAAAAGAAAAAAAGCTGCTCGGAATTATAATGATACAAATTCAGAAAATTAAGAAATACAAAAAACTATCTTACGAAGGGCAATTAATGTTAATTAAGCTATAGTAATTGACAAGCTTAGACAAGTTGATAAATTTTAATAATCGGGATCGGGATAATTCTTTAATAAGTATAATTAAATAAGAGAATTCCTATATTCGGTCGGATCTTAATTTCTGTGAATTTATATATATATATATATATATGTATATATTAGCATCTTTGTAAGAATATTAATAGTCAGATGTTAATAAAAATGTTAAATCTGTAAATAATTTTATTGCAAAAATATTGTCTCAACCAGGTCAATCTTCAATAAATCTGTTTAAAACATGCTTAAAATGTATTAAACATGTTCTTTTTATAATACCGTCAGCATGTATGAAACATTAAAAACATTAAAATATTTAAGAAAACAATGTTTTGTGTTCTTTAAAAACATTATCTTTTATCAACTCTGTTTAATATATCAGGAGAGCAGGGAGAGAAAAGGGGGTGAGATGTTTCAGAAGATGTCGTTAACAGATCGAGTACAGCACGATAATGAGGCGAAGGACCTGGTGTAACCCAAATTTCACCTTTCATACGATCTCTTGAATGGATACCCCCTTCCTCTCACTTGGCGTCCCTCCCTCCTCCTTATCCTTTCCCATTCCTTCGGAGCCTCGTTCTCCAACGAATCCTTTCGAGACGAAGAAACGCTCCAGGCGTTTCGCTTCAGTAACCGCGGTCTTGGTTCAGCTCCTCCCGGATTCCTTTGTTTAATGCCTTATTGCGATCTTTTAACGCCGTTGCACTGTTGCCATGCGCCGCGCCGAGAGGAGCCCGAGCTACGCTGCGTCTGTTCCCGAAGTTTCAATTAGCCGAAATTAAACGGAATCGGTTTCGTTAACCATTTATTACTTCAAAAAGTTGTAAATCGCACGGTAATCCGTTGATAAAAAGTAAAGCCCCAAAATTTAGAATTAGCTTTAGTCAACAAGTGCCTGATTACGACTATTGACCACTTTGAATTGTGACTGACATTAAAGCAATTCTTATAATTTAAATTATATCCAAATGAATGTTTATTAGTTTAATTAAGTAGAAAAAAATTTTATATAGCATTTGAAAGTAAGTAATTTTGTTGAATCAAATCAATTATCAAAATAATTATATAGGATATTCAAGTTGGTTGTTAAAATATCAACATTTTTTACTGCATTGATTATTATGCTTAAGTTTTTAATATAATTACTTTAATGTATAATTTAACAAAATTATATTCAGATATTTATTTAACTGAAATTTTTAAATATATTTCAGCAAAATTTTTCTTTTGATCATGATAAAATTCTGCATCATGTAAAAAATATGATGATACAAATAAAATTTTTACAATCTAAATGGAATTTCAAGAATGATTTAATTTTACGATAAGCCAAATTGGTAGCAAATTAATAAGAATATTTTCTATTTTTCTACTCTTCTGCAAATAATGAAATTAGAATGATTTCGTGGCTCACTCATGTAAATATAAGTTGCAGTTATTCGATTTTTCAAAATTTCTTTGTTTTAAAATCAAAAACGTATAAAATTAACATTCTGGGACATTTATCATATAAATTAAATAATATAACTACTGTAACATAATAAATTCGTCTACGTCTAACAAGACTCTACTCTAGGACTCGAGATAAATTGCACAAGATTATGTCCCGGTATATAAAGTAGATGCGACTCACGTACTGACGGCTATGCTGTCATCGTAAATTTAAGCGCTATGCGCCCCCGTGTGATTCAGAACGTTATTTAAAATAAGGAACGAACTATGTGCCAGAGCTGTATGTGCAGTCGTGTCAACGATGTGTCAGAGCGTGACGGAATCTCCGACGTATTTCTTCGGGATGCTGCGTGACCATCGTTGTCCGCTCGCTTGTCAGCCACCAAGGCTTTCTTTCTTTCTTCGCGATTTCCGAAAAATATCATTGAAGTCAATTTTAAACGCGTCGCATGACATGTACAAATTATATGACGCAAAGATAAGAAACCGTCTGTCTGTAGACCGTGGCCTCCTTCTTTGGAGTCTCCCCTTTTAAAAATATTTGTAGAAAATGTAATATATATTTTTAATATTTCTGAAATACTTAATCATATAATTTTGATATTTCAAAAATATTTTTTGATTTAAGAAATCTTTATAGATATAAAAAAACATAGATTCTATTACCTATATTATTCTTCTTTTGTGTTAAATAAAACATTTTATAAATTATATATTTAAATAAGACGTTTTCATTCACACAATGTAATAATAATTTAAATAATAATTTAATATTATATCATTTTATACTTAATCTTAAGAAAAAAATTTCACTTGCAGGCGCCAATGGCCTTCTTTGACAAATTTCTGGATTCGCCAATGCACGCGCTATTCGCACGAATCCGCTTTCCCGAATTAACAATTATGGGAACGTGAGACGGATAGAGATTCTTAATGTGCTACGCACGTTGCGTTTCCTCAGTCTCTCCTTCCAAGTTTTCACTGTGTTTTTACGAGATCCGCGAGAAGGAATCGGCACATTCTACCGGTTGTCACATATATCCCCAACTATTTATTAATCGAGAGATCAAGATGTACATGTGACATGGTCTACTTATAAAGATGTTGGTCTATTGATTGATGAATAATTGAAGATCCGAATGAACTAGGGATTCCCGATGAATAATCAACTTAAGTCATTAATCTACTATTCGTGATCGCCTGAGCGATTCTATATAAACATTAAGAGTACACAATTTAGTTTTATGGATTAAGTATTTAAGCTAATTAATTACAATTCTTATATTTTCAAAATCCATTGTATCGCTCTTAAGAATGAATTTATAATCATGAATAGAATAAGAGAGAGAGAGAGAGAGAGAGAGAGAGCGCTATTTAATTTTAATTATAATAATCTAATTAAATTAAATTGTTTTCTCTCTCGACAATAATCGAAATAATAATAGTTTTCAATCGATTGCGAACAAAAGACTTCAATTAAATTGGACAAAATGATAATTACACCTTTAAATTTAATTCAATTTAATTTAATTTAAACACAAAATACAAGTGTTCAAATCTATTACAGTTAAATTCGTGAAAAGAATTCTCTCTCTGAAAAACTCTCTAAAAAATTCTCAATCATTTATAATTGAAAAAAGCTATTGTTGTTTCGATTATTGAAGAAGAAAAAAATAGATCGCTTTCTGAATTGTAATAAAAATTTTGCTGCAGCGAAAACAAACGCATTTAGAAAAAAATAGATTGGATGGTTCAGCAAAGCTAGTTTGCTGGATAAATCAACATAGCAGCATCATAAATTCTATAACTAAGAAGATTTGATGGCTCAATAAAGAAATTATGTATATCTGTAAGCAATTATCAGTATATTAATTAAGATAATTTTTTGATAAAGTGAAATGATTACTAATATAACAAGTTTTCTTTATTACAGCAGCAAAAATATGCGCCATCTTAGCATGTTTAGTAAAAAATTTTAATCCATTGGATTACTTTTCATAGAAATTTATTTATCTTTGCTATATTAAAACAAATTTGCTGTGTTATTATAACAAAAATAATTGCCGATAATCGCTAATTTTATTCAACTACAATTATATTACTTTGCGACAGAGAAAACTGGTTGTCCGCATATTACGGCTATATTTGAATAGGTGAAATTTTTATGTTTTCCAATCTTTTTCTTCCATGCAGTATTCCTATCTAGTGCAGCGCGGTTCTTTACAGAAATTGTGGTGGGATCTGGCATTTACGTAATATTTGAATTTCCTTGTGCGAAAAGCGCGAAAGAAAGATTACGTCGGCGCGGAGGATAGCGACGATAATCGCGCACTTCCTAACGGGGAGGCATATTTTCGCGGACGCAGCGGACGATACGGTAGTTTTGCGAGAGGGGAGAGATTTCCGGACTCCTTTCGATGAGTGTGCACGATGCTAACGTACCGTTGCTGGGAAAACGTCTGTCGCGCAACGACAATGCCGAGCCGCGTCGATTACTTTGAGTTCTTTCTCTTTTGCTCTCACAATCAAAAGACAGAGTCGAATTACATCGTCTTATGCGCGCATTTAGTCGCGATTGTTCGCGATTTCTATGCGCATCACGCGTACAGACGTAATCGCATGATGTCGATGCATCGTGACCGATGGGCACTAATTTCGAAGCAATATCGGACGCGACGGGGCCTTCTAGAAGATAATCGGCTTTGTGATTAAATAAGCGAGCTGACTGAACAAGCAAGACATAATTTCCTGATGATAAAAGATTAGCAATTGTTATAGACGTTTTTGAAAAAACGAATAAAATAAATTCGTTTAGTAATTTTTCCCAATTATTTCCCAATTGAATTTCAGTGTTTAATTCTATAAAAATAAAAATTAATAACTACTATTACAATTTTTACATAAGTATAATTTTTAAAATTAATAATTACTAATTATTAGAATTTTTGCTATTCAGTAATATTTTCAAGATAAAATAGATTTCGAAAGAAATCGATAAAATAATAGCTTATAATTAGTCTTAATCATTCGATTAAAAATTATCCACTTTTATAAATATCCATTGTATTTAAAAAAAATTGTTATTTCAAATTATCATAAATAACAGATTAATGATTTAAATTAATTTGTCTGGCACGAATTTCTAATTTATCTGGATCTTCATTAATCAATTATTCATTAATCGATAACAACAATTTCTTAATAATAATTTTATATTGATTTTTGCTATTCAACAGCTTTTTCAAGTCCTTCTGTTTTCTTATATACTGGTTTTTCTTATATACTGGTTTTATAGATAAATACTAGTAGATCTTTTAAGGATACTAAAGAGATTTTTTTCCTTCTCTGTCTACCATTCTTTGTTATTCGCGCTTGACAATCAATTGATTGCGGATAATCCACGACTTACCGGGACGAATTTGTACGAAGGCAATCGATCGGACTCCTAATGTTCTCCTCTCGAGGTCTTCTTCCTTGGAGGCACTATGAATCACTGTGAACCACTGAGTCACCAACTGAGAGACGCGAGACGAGAGGTCGCGGCGAAAAATCAATTGAAGGGAAAATGTCCCGAGGAAAAGGCGACGAAAGAGAGAGACGGCCGACCGTGTAGACGGATGACGAGCAAGTGAGAGAATGATCGGAGGAGCCGCCAAGTTTGTGCCGATCGGCCTGCTTGCTCGAGAACGAAGGAAAAGGCGAGCATCAAGTTCGCGTTACATTCGACAGACCTTCCTTCAACATCAGTAAGGCAAAAAAAAAATACAAGACGTAGCAGAAGAGATGTCTACAGCATCTTCGAGACAGTGCCTTGTATTAAGGCGAGGACGATGATTCAATTAGAGTTTATACCGTAAAAGAAATACGTTGATTTCCGGAAAAGATTTATCGACTTTATTGCTTCCGTCCGGTTGAAGATTGCTTACTCGGAAAAATATCGTTTGCAATAAGTGTCAAACATCAAGTCCACGTGATATCGTATCTGTTAACTATCTCAAAAGTACCGTTTCTCGGACGTATTTCATTTTTACTGCACAAGTCTTCGACTAACTTGATGAGTAGATTTTTCTTTCTCGAGAATGTTTAGACTTTAGATACTATTCATTCGTAATTCATGCAGAAGGTATCGATGTTTTTGTTAAGATAAAAACTCAAAATTAAACAAAGAATCATAAGGAAGATTTTTATTTATAAAGCATATATATCTATGAACGCATACATTAAATATTTATGGAAAAGAGAATCTTGTAGCAGCAGATAAATAAAAAATTGCCACAATTTTGTGAAAAATTGCAACTAATACAAGCTGTTTTTTATTTTTATCATATTTCTGGAGAAAATAATAAAAATAAAATAAAACATTTAAGATTTAAAATAAGAAGTAATAAAATAATAAACATTCAGATTTAAAAAATAAAATAATTCAGATAATTCATTTATGCATTTAAAAGTGTACATCAGCAACACGATTACTCTGTGACAACACGGTTATCAGTTGTATAAATTTTAACGATAATAATCATTACATGGAAAGAATAATTTTGTTGAAAATTTAAAAATTTAGGTAGGTACAGATCTGAAAATAACTTTTGTTCGAACAATCATATAAAATCATCAAAACAATTATGTAAAACGCCCAAACTGGTTACTAGAATGCTAAAATTTTTTGCAGCATTTCTCATCATATTTGAGATTCCTACATATTTTGGTCCAAGCAAAATTATTTCCGTATCCAGCTAAATTTTTTACATTTCAGAAAAATCATTTTTTACGTATAATAATAATTATTGTTATTATTATTAAAAATATTAAAATACTTTTATAACTGGTGTTTATAACTCGTGTTGTTATGTGATTGCCGATATCGTTCATTTTTAAATGCTTAAATACTTTATTTTATTATCTATTTATTACCTTTTAATTCTGAATGTTTTATTATTTCCTTCTGGAAATAATAAAAATAAAAAACAGCTTATGTCAGCTGCGTTTTCATTAAATTGTGGCAATTTCTCACTCACCTGCTGCTTCAGCTGTTCCTATCTCTTCCCGCTTTCCCATCTCTTATTGTAAAAAAAGTAGCTCAGCTTACGCGAGAAAAGAATCGATCGTCGCACAGTATGTATAAACAGTGAAACTGTCATATTTCCTCGCATGTATTACAGTGTATTGCATATTATTTTATATTAACGATTCTTCGTGCACTGAAAAAGTGCAGGTATAGCTATTACCAAATGTTAAGAAATAGTGCCAATATTCGATTAATATAACCGAAGATAATTCTATTTTCCTAAATATTTAGTAAATATTACCAAATATAATAATATCAACATTTAAGTAACATTTAATAAATATTGGAAAAAATAAAGTTTATTTTTTATTACATTAATCGAACTATTATTTCATCCAATATTTGGTAGTATTATCAGATTTTTTTTTTCAATGAATTTCGCGCAAAAGCATCAGGAAAGTCTATCAATCGGCAGGAGAGAGCATCGCATGCAAAACGCTATACGCAAATTTTATGTCACGTCCGTTCCGGAAATCGAGGAAACAGAGCATAGCAAGTAAAATGCTACGAATATAAAGAGAGAAAGAGTAAGAAAGAAGAAGACAGAGAGAGAAAGATTGGATTACAAAGAGATTCGTCTTTTCTAGCACAAATTCCCCGACGAAACGACATCGTTTCCCCTACTTTCTCAAGTATCGCAGTATCACTGGAGCGCTACGAGCGTTATGGCAATGGAAACGATTCGATTTGAATTTCCTGTAAGAGCATGCTTATCGCTTAAAGTACGTCGTATCGATTAATGTACATTGAATACGTGCGTGCGGTGTACTTATCTAGCAGTGATGTTCAATGGATTTTCTCCTCGTTATTGCTCGGTAAGAAATTTCTTTCACAATTTTCTAAGAATTTACCCATGAAAAGTTATTGCGATTCGCAAAAAATCACAATTTCTTAAGTTGTATAAATTATATAAATAATTAGTCGTGCTTTAAGAATATTCTTCATTTTACCACTCTAAAGATTATTTAAAAATTAATTGAAAATTAAGTCTGTGGTACTTCAATGCTTTTAAAAAATCTTCAATTCTAATGAGAGTTAATAAGAGAGGTAATAGCGTCTTCTTTCAGTTGATCATATTAAAGATGAATAATCAGATAAATGCTTGAATGAATAATATTTGCAGACACGATAGAAATGAGAGAAAAAGAAAGAATATGTATAATAGAAGATAGCGATTACCAAACATTTCTGGCAATGTATGATTTTATGATAATTTTTGTCAATTTATTTTTTATTTTATATTACAAATAAAATTCTTATTACAATCAATTTAAAAATGCTGATATTTTAAATACTGGAATATATTAAAAGCACACAGGTCTAATTATCAATTAATTTTTAAGCGATCTTTGAAGTGCTAAAACGTTCAAAGCGAAGAAGGTTCTTCAAATATATTAAAAATATTTGTATAATAGATCTTTATTAAAGATAATTTTTATCTTTAGTAAAGATTATTTATCCAAAAGAGTATTTATCCAAAAAATACAATAAAATTACTCATTGGTCGAAAGCTTTTGACAGTGACTGTACATAGTTCACTGTTAAGTTTTGTCAAACAACGCTAGCGATTTAAACAATTTTAGTGAATTCAGTCACTTATATTAACGTCTGCCTAGCTAGCCCTCCATTTAATCAAATCTTAATGAATATTAATGAAATTATATAATAATACGCTATTTATGCGCTCTCAAAATCAGCGAAAAAAATTTTTGCGCTCATTTCGTTTAGCTAAAAAAAAATTTCTTGTGGAGGGACTGAGTAAGCTGTCAGCCAGCCCCGCTTCCCCTCTCCCTACATGTTAATAACAACCGATTTGGAAAATCAAATACAAGATTTATGCGCTATTTATGCGCTTTCATATTCACTTCATCTCTTAAGGGTTACAGCGCAAAAATCGAAATTGCTTGAAAATAGTAGCGCATAAATTGAATATCTTGTATTTTGTATAGCTAGATAGCATAATTTTGCAATTTTAAATAACTTAGGGATAAATATGACTGTTTGCTCCAAAAGGGAAGTGACTAAGAAATGCAGCGCAAAAATTGAAACTATGTGAATATAAAAGCGCATAAATAGTACATATAATATACATAAAATATACATAAAATATACATAAATCATATGTATATTTAATTTTCCAAATCGGCTGTTATTAACATGTGGAAGGGGACTGACAGCTTACTCAGCCTCATAAAAAAAATTTTTTTTAGCTAAAATGAGCGCATAAATTTTTTTTGCAGATTTTGAGAGTGCATAAATAGCGCATTATTATATAATTTATTCATTAAGATTTGATTATTACTAGTGCATACTCAGAATTGCTAATAATATTAGCATAAAAATTAGCAAATAAAAATGCAAATAAAAAATGCATATAAATATTTTAAATGGTTAAATACTCAATAATGATATTGTTATCATTCGTTATTTAATAGAACATATATTATTTCATTGTTAAAATTGATATTATATATAGATAGTTAGATACTTTAGGTACAAAGCAGCCTTTGTAATATGCACTAATCCATTGTAGTGCGAATTCATCATTTGATTAATTACTGAATTAAGTGAAATTACATTATACTCACAGGGATTTTGCAGCACCTGCCGGTAGACACGGAGCGCCGCAGTTCTCTGATCGACGTAGTCCCACAATCCGTCACAGGCGATTATGAGAAAATCCTCGGTGCCGTCCAGAGGTATGCATCGAACCTCGGGCTCGCCGCTGATGTACGGTTTATACGGGACATCGCCTGGAAAAAAAAAACGAAAAAGCGCTGTTAGAAGGCACGCGTTTGCGGAGACTTATACTAGGCGCGAACGCGAAAAGCGGAAAGGAATGTTCAGCTCCGAAAGTATAAGATTAAGATTGAAGTGGAGGCAACTGTTACGGTTTACCCATTGGTAAAGCCCGCAATTCAGATATTTTACACGTGAAAAACACGCCACGCGGCGCGCAATTAAGTATAATTAACTGTTTAATGAATAGCGCGGCTAATTTAAATAACGACGCCACTGCAACAACGCCGCGCTTCCGGTTATTATGAATCTGAACGCTTTTTCTTCTATACTATCCTCTCGAAACCGCGCCGGAGCTTGGTGTATACACACACGAGAAAATATATTTGCATCACGCAACTGAATTATCTCACTCCCCATAATACAAATTAGTTTTTACAATTTCGTAATGAATCCTCCGAAGCTTTTATGTTTAGAACCTGTTGCGTTAACGTTATTGTGCTAATTAATTTCAGTTAATTAAATTCTCTATGCTAATAACGGCAAGTCATTAAACTAGGCTTATTTAATTCGCTTATACAATCGCTTGATACAATCGGATTTTATACAACGTAATTTGAGGAATAGAGCAACGCAAATGCTCATGTAAATAAAAAATGTCACAGTAAAAATCTTTTACAGATCGTGCATGGTCATCTTGATCTCTGGAGCATGTTAGGAGATCAAAAGCCGATAAACATTCAATAGATCGCGGTTCGCTAGCCCTATGTGCGTCTAAAGACAAGCAAGAATGAGAGAAACAGTCTTAATTATTCCGAACATGCGGTTGTGCGAGCCACACTCGGTAGAGCGCTCTTGGAGCGTAACTGCACGTAGTATTGTGTCAGCGGGCGAACGGAACTAACAGGATATCCAACACGCGGCTAGAATTTTTCTTTCCTCCTCTTTCCTTCCTCACCATTACAGGTTGTGCCTTGAGCCGTAGTTGGGCACGGGCTCACCTGGCCACTCGTTCCTTACTTAGCTACACTACATATTGGCGGATCCAGAAATTTATCATTGCACCGCAAGCGAAATTTTTTTTTAAATCAAATATGAAAAGATAGAGTATTAAATTATTATTTGTAAATTATTATATTAAACATGTATTATTTAAATGTATAATTCATAAAACATTCTATTTAATATTATATTAACATAAATGAAGAATAATATAATGGAATATATGTTTTTTTTAGATTTAGAAATTTTTTTAAATTAAATTTTTTTATTTAATTTAATTATTTAGGAATTATTAAAAATATCACGTAACATTGCTAATATTTTTAAAAAAGAAGATTCTCCAAAGACGATCGTCAGTGACATTACGAACGACCTCGACCAGTGACATTGTTTCGAAATTCTGCGATAGATTATTTGCGATCAAAATACTGAAAGCTCGATGTCGAATGATTTTAATTCTCCAACACGAGAAAACTTGTACCGATTACGTCAATCCGAAAGTAGCATTTCCAACAAACATGGATTACTTCTGTCTGCCGTGGAAATTCGAATCCGTCGAAAATAATGTCGATCTCAAGATTAGTTGCGAATCACGTTTTCGACTACGTGAGTAGAATAAAGAATTCACAGACCATGAAAAGCGAAAAAGTAATTTTCTTACAATTGCCTAGGAAAATGAAGATAAATAACATTTCCATACGAAGCACTCAAGGTGCAACCAAGGTGATTTCATATATTTTTATAGAAATGAAGCATGAATTTCAAATTTGAGAAGATTAGTTTTAGATTTTATCTTTATGCAGTTGATATTAACTAAAAATAACATAATTATAATTTCGTATTCATACGGAAAGAACGATTTTAAAATATTTAAAAATTTAATTAAATATATAGATCGAAAAATAATTTTGTTAGACTACCAAAATTGTTATGTATGTAGGACGTTCAAATTGATTGTTAGAATACCAAAACATTTTGCAGCATTGCTTATCATGCTTGAATTTCCTATATAATTATTTTTAAGTCCAACAATATTATTTTCAGATTTGTATCTATCTAAATTTTTAGATATTTCAACAAAATTGCTCTTTCCGTGCAATAATATAAATGTAATATAACATAGTGTTACATAACAGTGATATTGGTAAGTGCGAAATTGTAACATTGATGTTATGTTTAGTGATGTTGATTAAATTAATTTTTAGAAAAATTAATTAAATTGTGGTGAAAACTTAATTTGCATTCTTATGAAGAAAATTTTTATATTCTGAACGACGTATAAGCATCGTTTATTACACTGTATCATGATCGATCACGCTGCTTCCATCTATACTTCCATATCGTACTGTTTATCGAGTTTTTTTCATATCATGATGAAGATCGACTGATACATTCAATAGAAGTTTTATCAAAAAATAATCTAATCCCTTTAAAAAAAAGCAACCTCAAACTAACTTAATCGCTGATTAATTCAATCACCAAAACTATGAGAGTTCTAGCTATAATTTTAAGTTTATCTAAGTTTTTCTCATGTTACAAAAATTTATAATAAAAAATTTATAATAATTAATAGAACTATCTTCTATGAATTAACAAAGTACCGTAGGAATTATTTGACGAATTAAGCGTGAATTAAGTTTAATCCTTATCCTAGCAGAATCTAAAGTCATCATAACAAAAGGAGGTAAAAATAATTCTTCTAAAATAATTATTAAAAGTTATTTTACGATCCGATTACTTTAAGATTCAGTTTAACATCAAAATAATGTTATCGTGATCTAGAATTTTGCTTAGGTATGTCTATTTCTATGTCGATTAACTTTAATCTTAGTTCAACTTATAATCTTTATCTTTTCCTAGTTCTAAAATCTAAAAATTAGAAAAAGATAAAGAATAGATTAAACCAAGAAAGTTAATCTATATATTGATAAAAACAAATATTAGACAAATATTTTTAGCGTTTAATTATCTAATAGTGATTAATTATATTATTTAAGCAATGATATGCAACTTGCAGCCTATCTGCGAATTTTTTGCGGTGTCGGTTTGCAGCCGAAAATATAAAATCATATTTTCTATTCTATGCAAACGAAATAAATAAATTCACATTATGCGAAAGATTTTACTTATTTTTGAAAATGGTCTTCTGAAAATGATCCTTAAAAAAGATTGCACATCATTCAGTTTTAATGCTTGTAAGCATTTTGCCACATAACGAGATTAGAAATGCGGAAGTTTTTTATTTCCAATAATTTTTTATATCTTTGATAAAAACGTGATAAAAATGTACATATTACAATCACTTACCAATGGCTCGGGATATGCTGAGGAATCCGTTTACTCGCAATACACCCATACAATGGACGACGACTCCTCCCATATTGCGAATCCGTTCGCTCTCATCCTGAAAGGAAAAGATCATAATATATAGTAAATAGGATACATCATACCCAGCTTGGATAGATTTTGCACGTGGCAATGTCAATAAAAGCGAGTCGAGCATAACATTCTCGTGATAACGTATAAATGTCAAACGTGTCGATATTTCGATACTCTCGCTTGGATTACCTTTTGGATTCACATTTCACGCGTCTCGATTGTTCATAATATAAAACATTCTGAACGTCGATGACAATATAAAATTACTGGTTTAAAAATAAAATTCTCTCTCTATCTTTTTCCCTTTATAAACATGACTGTCATCGGAACGCAGATCGACAGCGACAGAAGATTGCTGAGTTTTCAAAATTATGAAGAATATTTAGACTCGCTGGTGACGCCTGTAGATATCTCCTACCTCAAAAGCAACAAAACTGCGCGCCAATTGGCCGAGCTCGGATACCGCTGCACCGGCGAGACTTTGAGCAAGGAGAGTTTTTATCGTCGCTTACGAATCGTGAAAGATCTAATATTTCCCGTTCACCGGTATTACGAACTCACTTCGGAATTTGTGTCACCAGTTGGTACGTTAATGAAGGAACTTGCCCTGCGCGAGCGAGCCAACAGACTAAGAATTCTGTCAACCATCATATTCGTTCGAAGCTTCATAACAAAATTACAGATCGAAGAATCAGCCTATATTGATTTTTACGATCGGCTCAAATCGGAAGATTGGCTACCATATTACCAAGGAGAGAAAAAATTGTCGCCACTCAAGCGAGATCTCGCATACTATCACTGGAGAATGGGGACGACGCGTTTGAATGAGACTCGTAATTACGTACCGATTATAGATTCCAAACGTGGACTGTTGTTTAAAAATATTCATGACAGACAGATTATTACGGTCGATCCGACTGCCGCATCACCTGGTGTACATACGACGCGAGTTCGGATACACTGCCCGTTTTATAAGCACGTAATATTGTACGATCATGTGGTTCGAAGCAAAATTACATATAACAATTAGAGACATCAATATTCAACGTTATTATTAATTTAATTTTTTCATGATTTAAAATTAATCTCCATAATTTTTATCTTCCAAGAAAAGAAGGTAATAGCGGAAGATTTAATAAAAGTTATTTTAAAGATTTAATAAAAGATTAATAAAAATATAGTCTCAAATAAGCTTAAAAATTATTAGCCTGGTGAACTATCGATTTAATCGATGGGCTAAATTAGTTTCGTATCAAGAATTATTAACATTTGGCTATAAATATGAATTGGAGTTCATCATAAGATCGAGATTTTATTAAGATTGAAATAGCTGAATACGCGATTTAAACATAGAAATATTCCGTCAAAAATGAGATTATCTTATATTTCAAATTCTATTCTATTAAAAGAAGTAGGAAATTCAGGTTACTTACTTCTCTTGTTGGTCGATGAGGATTGACTAATTGTTTCACATTGCCGTACGTAACCAACGAAGCCATGGAGTCACCAACCCAAGCAATGTACAATTTCTTATTTATCAGCAACGCACAAACCGCAGTGGTTCCGCCATTTAATTTCTGTAACGAAATGACGAATCAACAAAATTATCGGTAGCGAATTATGCAAAATAAAATATAGCATTTCACGTAAGAAACATTTACCTGTGTATTCGACTTCGCTATGAATTGTGCATCGGTCGTCAGGAAGGCATCGCGCAACGCACGTTCCGGATCTGTTGGATAGTGCACACTCTCGACCAAATATTGATGTAAATGTGTTGCGCAATATGCCGCGGCGTCTTGTCCACCGTGGCCATCGAATACAGCATAGTAATCCACGATAGTGTCATCCTGCAAAGTACAATTAACGTATCATATAATAATACGTCAAGAATGTCAGATGGAACTAATTTTGAATATAATCGCTAATAAATTTTAACGCGTAAATCAATACTTATTATTTCAGCATTATAGATTATTATGATTGCAAACAATTGGCGAGATCTTTACCTGAATATTAAACATGGTATTTAAATCGTGCAAGATCATATGGCGGTCTTCCATTTTTCTTCTGGCATTTCTGATAGCACCCACTGTCACTTGCGGCGTTGATGAAGGCGGTGGCAAGAGAGCTAGCCTGCTGTTATCTAAATACCGCCTGCAGATCTCGTTTACTTCGTTTGTGACGGCTTGCATGAGCTTCAAAGGCGCGTATGCTGCGAAAAAATCCACCGAATTTATATAGAATATAAATAAAGTCACTGATAAATAAAAAAATCTCTGAAAATTCATTTATATTTGAAATAAATGATTCATGCAACGATCAAAATAATAATTTATATGGAATTATAATAAATAAATTATTATTTTAATCGTTTATAAATTATTATTTTGATCGTTGTATGAGCCATTTATTTCAAATATAAATATACATTTTCAAAGATCTTTGATTTATCAGGAATTATTAAAGGCGCGATTAAAGTCTCGCTACGAATGCTTTGAAGCATTTGAATGATCAATCGAAAGAAAGAATTTTACTAATTGGCTAATCAAAGAACGCTTCAAAGCATTTATAGCATGCATTGACTATATGTTAAAATGATTATATTTGGAAATCAGAAATGCTTACATAATTTTTTAAATAAGCAGTTTGTATTTCGTTTTTTTGCGAATATTTATTAAGGTACTACGAAATTATAAAAAAAACTTACTCTTTTCTTGCTGCCTTAGTCCGCAGACTTCCGGCTGTTTCTTGCATGTTGACTTGATCGCTTGTATTACGAGACGTGAGATATAGGACTGTAAGCTTGGTGGACAGTATCTGAAACCAAAGCCGCATGGCTTTTATCGTATTTCTTACTTCCGAGAAATATTTACAAAGCAATATCAATTTAAAAAATACAGACTCTTTGATCAGTTTTTAACTTTCTTAATAAAATAAAATACGAATATTAATAACTTCTAACGATAGTTTTATAACTGCAGTTGTAATTTATATTTAATAAGCAATACTAAATTTTATATATGTATGCTTTGATCAGTTGGAATCAGTTTCTTTTTTTAAAAAATATGGAGATGTTAATTTTTAGTAGTAATTTTAGACAGTTTTATAACAGTTACAATTAATATCTTATGACTAATTATATCTTATGAGTAAGTATATAAAAAAAAAACATTCACAATCAAGATTCGCCTTCTAAATGAAAAAGAAAGAAAAAGCATTTTTTCTACATTTACAAAATTAAGAAAATATTATTTTAAAAAATTAATATAAATATATATCTTAATCTTTATCTTTTAATAAAAAAATCTATCCTTTTCTCGTTGTATTATTTACACTTTTCATACTAAAAATAAAATAAATAAATACTCAGAATTTTTTTACAAAAGAAAAAGAGAAAAAATCACATACACATAAGAAAGTATGTACACAGAGTGCAACTAAAAGAAGGGAGCTTAAATATTTTGGCTACCTCTCGTTTATCGTGTATCGTGTGCATAGTGTTTATTCTTTCCGCCTGGTTCGTGATAACGATGGGCGGCGATAGTCTCGTGATTCTTGTGAGTTTCAGTTAAAATAGATAAATGCAACGGCAGTGCGGAAGCAACTTTCATCTCGCGATTCGATTATTTCGCGCCTTCGAAGAACTCGCGGTTCGAGAGGGCAAATTTCTTACATAATCTTACATACATTTCCTGCTTGCGTGAGGCACCGTGCAACTATGCGTAACTTTTTTGCGTGTCGATTTTTTTCCACGATGCACACAATATTCTCGCGTCTTTGAAACAGTTCAAGTATCTTTGTGCTATAAATGCAATATAAAAATCGCGTTTATTGAGAATTACAAGAGAAAATATTTCATAACTTTCTCGACTTTCTTCTTGTACAAAAAAATAGATCATTGCAATAGTGCCTTCATAATATATATATAATATATATATATATAT
>Ga0157364_1002624_pt1 | contig 16894 bp, 8 predicted proteins | sample AttsexASBM2_FD_111476 | JGI IMG/M metagenome (GOLD analysis project Ga0157364, IMG submission 111476) | Fungus gardens microbial communities from leaf cutter ant in Ribeirão Preto, State of São Paulo, Brazil - Atta sexdens ASBM2 | ecosystem: Host-associated > Fungi > Mycelium > Unclassified ... | reverse complement strand
TTGAGCCGAGCACTCAAGCAAAAACGCGCCCATTACTACTACTCCAGGCATGACAAAATTATTCTCCTGCATGATAATGCTCGACCACATGTTGCGGCGCCGATCAAAACCTACTTAGAAACATTCAAATGGGAACCCCACCCGCCGTATTCTCCAGACATTGCTCCTTCCGATTACCACTTGTTTCGATCGATGGCCTGTCTGAGAGTACTTCACATCATATGAAGACTAAAAATTATATCAATGATTGGATAGCCTCAAAAGATGATGCGTTCTTCTGATGCGGTATCCACATGCTACCAGAAAGATGGGAAAAAGTAGTGGCTAGCGATAGTCATTACTTTGAATAAAACATTATGTACCGTTCTTTCACAATAAATACTTAATTTTTTATTAAAAACGGCGGAAACTTATTTGTACTCCCAAATATAATTATCTTTTTAATTAAAATTATATTCGCTTATAGAAGAAAATAGTTATTGCAATATAGAATACTCGTTTCTTGAGACTTCATAAGACTTCGTATGGAAAACACGGAATTTCCAGATTCAATACGTACTTCCAACATATTTCCTGGCTTCAATCTTGCAAGTCTGTTATAGAAACTTCTCGATGTAAATTTATAATAATTATTGAATAGTTTCTAGTAGGCAAGAGTTATAATGACAAAATGTTTTAGAAAATTTAGTATTTGATTCTTTTAAAGAAATAAAAATTATTTCGATAAGTCGTACAGTTTCGATGAGTCGTACATGTATTATTAGCCTGCGCGTATCTACCGGAACATTGACTGAGACCATTGCGTATACTGCGCTCGATGAATATGGCCATATTAATGTCAATGAATAACTCAATCTTATGCGCATATGTATTTTAGTACTGCTTCCCATGTGAAACCAGGCAATGTGTAATAATGCGCAGGATCGAGACCGTAACTCGCGATACAACTATTGCGGAAATTTTCGAAAATGTCGGCTTATAACAAAACATCGGTTTTCAAGTAGGTTTTCAGATCATTATATCCGCCGAGCATTCGAATGGAGAATCGCTTTTAGACGTTCGCGACGTAAGCGTAATCGCTCTCGGATATCGGCTGTTAACGAGCTAAAAAATAATTCGCAAGCATCGTTCATCCAATTTTTCGATACAGTCAACAAGTTCGTACTTGTACGAAAAGTCATCTTTTCGTGTGAGAAGATCGAAAGCCTCCGTGCTGAACTTGCAAAATTCGGAACATACAATTTTTAATTTATCTTTGTCGAGATAATTTATCGAGGCTGTACTTAGAAACTTGTAAGTATCGATAATCATAATTTGATGCAATTTCGAGATTCTTTTTCGGTGGTATTTTGAATATGTTTCACAAACAAAATGTATTTTTCCTTCGTTATAGGAAGGACATCTACGTGTCCATCATATACTGTAGCGATTTCTTTAATTATAAAATCCGCATAGCCCGATAAATTGTAAAATTCAATCGGAATATAAAACGTTACAATTTGAATACGCTGGACCGCGGTATCTATCGGTGAGATAACAATGATTGCGGATCCGCATATCGGGTATTCTGGCGCGAACGATTTCTCGCAGATGTGACAACATGTGCGTCGCGCTATAGTACGCCTCATATTGCTGTTTAGACAACTCTTTCATGAGCACGTTGACGGATATGATATTTTTTACGCGATGCGCCAAATCGTTGAATTGTCGCGCTATACAGTTTTCATCGCGACGAAAGTGATAACGTGTCGTACACGTAGTAGCCTATGCTAAATGCTTCATGCCGCTGATTCGCGTACGATGATACGTCTTCCTTGTCGGATTCTATCTTCCGCAGTATGCACTTCAGGTCGGCGTAGACTAGTTATTATAGTTGCAGATTTCAAGCCATTTGTTGCCCTCACTCGGCAATCGAATGGCACAGTCAGTTCATCTTATCACAGTCTTCGCTGTGGATCTCCAACTTTGAGCTGAAGTAATGGAGGCACCTAATAGAGAAATCATTTTCTATTTCTTTTTACTGTTTTTTAAATATTGTTTTTTTTATTGGTTTTTTTTATTATTGTATATTTATTGATCGCAAAAATATTTCCTTTTCTTTTTCCCAGTAATTTGTGATCTTACAAAGCGGGATTGATCTTTTATCCACACAAAGTGTCTAATGTTGTCGTTGTGTGAATCTTGTAGGTACAGAAGATTGCTTGTCCCTCTTGTCGTCTGTGAGCTATAGAGGAAGGATCTGCTTATCTTCGATATTGTACACGATGATTGATCAATATGTTATTCAGATTTTCGAATTTCGGAATGTCTTTGAACGTTATCGGAATTCGATATCCGCGAAATTCATGTAGTATAATGCGGATATGATAATTTTCTATTCACATGATTTTTAGTCGGGTATAGAGTGGATACCACTGACCACGCGATACATGCTTTGTCCATCGAAAGCACGTTGATTAACGCTTTTTTAAATATAATTTCTCACTTCGAAGCAATATCCCGCGAGTATTGGATTATGCTTATTCATTACCAAATTGAGAATTCGCGACAATGCTCACTCGCTGTCGCGTTTCTGAAATTTGTCCAGTGATGAGCTCGATGACATGTCGCTCATACCATTCGTACACATTTGTGTTCATAAGAGTTCAAAGTTTCGGGTAGCGATACTTTTATTAGTGCGTTTATCGCCTGCTACAAACTCGTTGAATGCGGTGTTCACCTTCACACTGCTGTGTCTTTCTACAATGTGTGTGTGTCTCGCATTCGCTCGAGCATTGCATCGCCAGCGTTTTTGAAAAACCATCGCGGCTCAATGTAATTAGAGCTTATCACGGCGCTTGTCAATATATGATTTTCGAACGCTGTTTCGATCTCGCGCCGAAGTATATCCGGCGCCCACATGCACGAATCGTCCACGCATCGAATCCTTCAAACTCTCGCGATACATGTGATCACTGATTGTCTCTTGCCGATTGATATTCGTGGGCGTTTCGCATGACTCTGCTTGTCCAGAGATTCTATGAGCTCATCACATCGTTATTCTCATGCGATGTACTCTTCTGTGATATTTAGCTGGGTTACTTGCTCTATCAAATCGCGCTGCATATTATCATTTGCGTTGACTAATAACGCGGTGCATCTAAATCTTCTTATTTTATACCATTTACTAGTCACATTACATTGATGATGATGTCACCGCTCGAACAATGTACCATATCGAATGTTTGAGAAATCTGGTCACGTGACATGTATACTATTTGGCAACATCGCATTTATATCAAATCGCATTGATGACATCACCGCGAATCACATGTCGTGATATATTGTGACTATTGTAAATACGTTTAGAAATTATTATGTAAACGATAAATGAATAAAACATTAAAGCGTAACACCGAAAATAACGAAGATAATAATCTTAAGATATTATGAAGAAATAATATACAGAGATGACTAAGGAACAAAAGTTTTACTGTTTAAGGAAAAATAATAAAAACTAACTTTTAATGTTATTTACAATCTGTAATATTAAATATCAATCACTTAACTTTCTTATTATCGATTTATGTATTTTATTATTTCGACGATAATTACTTATACACTTAAGCACGAATGGTGAATATACGGAAGCATTTATAATTAATTCTCAAAAATGATATATTGTAATATAACTTTATTATATGGTATATGGTTGAATTCGGAAAAAAATAATCTCTTGAAACCGAAAAATTAAAAAAAAAATATTTTCCATTTTTTATATTTTCAACGATATTCAGTTCAAAAAAGAGAAATAAGTTTTTTTTTCATTGAGGTATTTTATCCTTTAAACAGAAGCATCCGTATAATACATGTCTCTTATATTTTTGTGACTACATTTTGTCTACATTTTTAACAACATATTTCATGGAGAATCGGACAGTTACAAAACGTCTCTTGTCAGTTTTACTTGTGTGTAAGTGAAAAACAACTATATATTGTTGATCATTTGCCACAATAATGTTAAAATAAAAAAATTGTCATTTTTTTAAATTGTTTGCAAAAAAAAGGAAATATAGAGAAAAAAGAAAAATATATTTTAAGCAACATGATATTGTCCCTCTATAATTAGTTATTACATAAAAATTGTAACTCATTAAAGCCCATGCCTAATACAGCCATAATAGCGCTGAATATATGATTCATAGCATAAGCGAAAAAAAATTACCTGTGTTATTTTGTTTTACAAAATTAATTGTTTAAACGATAGTTGTTTAAACAAATTGTTTAAAAATATATTTTTAAAAAACTAAAAATGCTATTCGATTCTATGTCGAAAAATAAGAAACTAGTGTCTGCTACTTTTTAAGATGTATTCAAGATAATGCACAACAATGAAACAAATTTGTTTCTGATTACTATTATTTCGAACATTGTTAAATAATCAAGAATAAAAATTTCTTGTTTTCGAACGTAAAATCAAATGGCACTTTTAGTTTTTTAAAAATAGGCTTTTAGTTTTTAAAAAATGGACATTCTTAAATAATTTGTTTAACAATTTAACATTGTTAAACAATTATTGTTTAAATAATCAATTCTGCAAAACAAAAAAACACGGATAATTTTTTTTTGCTTATGCTATGAATCACGTATTCAGTTTGGCATTATTACGGCTGTATTAAGGCATGGATTAATATTACAAAATTTTTATAATTTAATTATAGAATATTCAACCTTATATTTTGAAACACTCTTTTTACGTTATTTGTAACAAAAATATTGTAACAAAATTTGAGTTCTGCAATCGTATGTTATATGTACGATATATTGCAGCTGCAATAAATCAGCGATAATGTTATACTCACAGATTACATTGCAAATGAAAATCATAAAAATGAATAAATGACTGTGTTCAATAGAATAATGCAGCTTTGTAACTATTATAAAATTCTTTAATATGATTCTTGCCTTAATTTCAATCTAAAGCAGTGCTTGGCATTAAATACACATTTCGGGTCGATTCCGGCGCTATACTTATCGCTCGAGGCTCAGCGGCTGAGCTCACGTGACGTTTTGGCTCCTCAGGAGTGTCTCTGTAGCTTAAACGTGTAGAGATCGTACCTTATGTTATTAAAGAATATTTTTCAATTTTTATAATATAGAACTATAAAACATTCAAGTTATGATATGAGTAAATATATTTATATCAACAATCAAAATTTTGTAACAGACGTGACGTTTTAATCCCTGTCGAATCATTTTCAATGTTAAAAATAATTTTTGAAAAGTTACCTGTAACTATGTAATATCTTTACAAATTGAAATATAAAATATAAAAAAACACATGTTTTACTCGCATGTTGACAAGAAGAATTATTGTGACCTAGACACAAGCAGTTTCAAATTGGAACTTGATGTTAGTTGAATTCGCATAATAATCGCATGAGGTCTATTATACCTTGAAACTTCTCCACAAATTTACAATAGGTTGATACCGTGAATTCAATATAAAAAAGATATATACACGCTTCATGTTCCTTATACGACTATAATTAACAAAAATAATATCATCACTAATAATATTATATTATAATTAACGATGCCAAAATTTATTGTGTCATTATACGAATATATTTTACATTATATTAATTAAAAATTATTAAAAGTTACTTAATAAATAAGTAGTAAATACCTAATGATAGAAGTTAGATTGTCCAAATTATTAAAAAAAAAAAAAATCAAGTAATTAAATATTCTGCATTAAATATTCAACGATATCACAAAGAACTTAAAACAGTAGAACTTTGAGATGTAACCAGAACATTCGATAGATAAAATGATCTTGCTATCTAATAAGAGAAGTGGAAAGAGAAATGACATAGGAAGAGGAATTCATGATGTAGAAAAAGATTGTAAAAGGGATAAATATACGTATAGATATAGAGGATGTCTGTCTATTTATTCAAATCATACTTTTGTTTTTTAATATGGACTATTTCAGAAATGAGTCTCTTTTATGGTTATAGACTCGTCTAAAATTTCAATATGTTTCCATTTAATCATGATTAAAATTAATATGTCAATCAAATTAATACGATGGTTAGAAATCATTGAAGAAAACCCTTTTCTTGTTAATGTTAAGATTGATGTTCTTGTATTTTAGTTTATAATCTCCTTTTTGTCTGACCAACAAGCTATTGAGCTAGCCTCAAACATTCAATCTTATAAACTATGCCCTATTTTGAGAAATGGTCTAAATAAATCCTTACTCCTATATATAAATTTTTTTACCGTGTTCGATATAGTGAATGTTGTCTTTAGATTTATGAGCTAAAACTTTCAGAAATGGATTTTATATATTACACGTATATATTACAGATACGTGGATGACGTTATCCTAGCTCCACAATTTCAATTAAATTGCATTTTCGACGTCAGATAGATATCTTAGTTTTTATTCAAGTCATCTTATTTGTCATAAAAAGGAATAGAATAGGATAGAAGAATTCTATTCTTCTTTCCCATACGTAATTTCATCAAAAAAATTTTTAACCATAAGCATCCTTTTAGAAAATGAATATCTATTTTCTTCTATTTTTTTCTGCAATAGATAAAGACTTAAATTCCACTGCTGTCCCCACCCTAACACAAAGTTGCTTAATAAAAATAAAAAATATTTCACCATACCAATATCTGTAAAATTAATTTCTGAAAGTTTAATGTCGAACTCTTGGCATACATCTAAAGACAGCATTTACTATACTAAACATGCTAAAAAAAGAATTATGCCCAGTTTGAGCCCCGATTAAACAGCATTAAGACTTAGTTAGGATTGTAGAGCATTAAAAAAATATTACAAAGTTCCATATCCACAACTTTGTAAAAGTAAAATGAGTCTCTTGAGTTGTTACAGCTTCAAAGTTCGCTATTATAATCATGTATTGTGTACCATAGAACTGGTTTGATTCGATTTCTCGAATCATCAGTACCTGGAATATGTTCGATCTTGACGAAGACAACTAAAATCTTTTTTGGATCTTAAATAAATAGTTATAAGTGATATTAATCGAAGAGAGGAGAGAGAGACACTCAAAATGAAACAGGTTTAATTGATCACATTGGAAATGTGACCAATATATGGATCTTATCTCTCTTCAGTTTCTTCATCGGAACTTTCTAAAAAACATCATTAACTGTTCATGCTAGCATATGAAATTGGATAAGACTAGTGGTCATAATAACGAAATTTGGACAGTTCTAACACTCAAGAAACTTCTTCTATAAAGTTGGGTTTATTGAATTTTTGATTCTCTTTTGATACTTTGAAATTTTAGGCTCAAAGTCGTTCATCCCAAATTCTCCTATAAAACTAGGTATAGTCCTTTATACATAGGGGTATGGACCAATTAGATCATTTCTCAAAACAGGGTGTAGTTTATAAGATTGAATGTTTGAATTGTGAAGCTAGCTGTTGATCAGACAGAAAGGAGATTACAAATTAAAATACAAGAACATTAATCTGTTATTAACAAAAAAACAAGGTCTCCTTCAATGATTTCTGACCATCGTATTAATTTTAATCATGATTTTAAATGGAAACATGTTGAAATTTTAGACAACGAGCTTAACTATAAAAAAAGACTCATTTCTGAAATGGTCCATATTAAAAAACAAAAATTGAAGAAACAGACAGACATCGATCCTCTATTCGTACATTTATCCCTTTTACAATCTTTTTCTATATCTTTTTCTATATGAATTCCCCTTCCTAATCTTCTTCCTATATCATTTCTCTTTCTTCTCTTGTTAGATAGTAAGATCACTTTATCTATCGAATGTTTCGGGCATTACATCTCGGAGTTCTGCTGTTTGAAGAATCTTTGTGATATATTATATTTGAATATTTAATGCAGTTAGTACTTATATATATATTTAATGCATTTAATACTTAATTTTTTTTGGTCTAATGATCTGAAGATATAAATCAATCATATTAAAGTATCTTACAATAGATGCAAAGCTACTTACTTGGCTACGCACTGTCATTTATTTTGACTTCGAATTTCGTTTTCAGTGTAATTTGAGAATTAACCATCAACGTAGAGCATTATATTTTGAGAGTTTTCTCTATAGGTGTTAATTTTCAATTATGTGTATCCTTCAGTTGGCGGTACGAAATCATATCCTAATTTTAGTTTTTTTTTAAGTCCTTAATACCTTTGAGAGCTTTTTTTTAGTTTTTAATGCCCAAAATTAAGAGTTTTTTTATAAGGGTACGATTGTCATTTAAGAAAAATAAACGTGAAAGTAAAAGTTATAATGTGTTTAAATACAGATTAGATATTAATAAAATAAGTATTACTAAATAATACTAAAATAAGTGTTAATAGATTACATTGATTGCATTTTTTCAATTTTACTTTTAATAACATTACAATTTTATGAATTTACCAGCATTAATAAAAGATGTGTAGAATCTCTATCCGCTTTTATCAACGACAGAGCGCAACAGGAAGAAATAAGACATTGTAGTGTTAATGAACTACCAACAAAGCAAAGTCATTAGAATTAGCTTAATATGCAAAATAATATATTTATAAATTATTTTTTTCAGATTTGCAAAGAGAAAAAGAAAATTAAATGAATTTAATTTCACAAATAAAGTAATCTTCAGTAATTGTGTATAATAGACCTTACCTATTTCAATGACCTTGACATATATTGTCATGAACATTCTCCTGAGTGACTTGCAAAAAATTTTATGCATATTTCGTTATTAAAAAGTTATTAATAAAACACATATATAAAATTTTTCGCTTTATTAAGACTGGCGAGTTTTATATACTATTATAATAATGGACATATAATAATGTACATAAATATAGCAGACCCCTATATAAGATGAAATGAAGAAGAAATTTTTTTGTCTTACTGAAAACTGATAAACTTTATGTACTAATAATAGACTGTACATGAATATAACAAATACTTACGCAGAAGTGCATGGTCCATTTTTATTATATTGTAAGACTTATCAGTTTTTAGTAAGGCGAAAAATTTTATACTTTGCGTAGGAGTTTGCTATATTCACGTACAGTCCATTGTTAGCAGGACGAAATGCTGAGGAAGAGAAATATAGAATAAACTAGTAGTATGGAAAGTGGCTTATTTTCTAAATAAAGCATTACAATGTAGCGGCAATCGCTGAAAATTGCAATTACTGTCAAACGTATTATAACAAACAATGAGCTCAAGGTGCAACAAGGCGTTTCATTACAATAAACATTTATTCCTTTTTGTTGCGCCAGAATCCAATAGATTTTTCTAAAAAATATTTTCACAAGCTAAAGGTAAGTTTGTTAATGCTTACATTACATAAACACTTTTAATAAATAATGTTGCATAAATAATATTATGCCGATTAATTGCTATTTCTAACTTGTTTATTACTACGGAAAGACTTTGTTTGGCATATGACGATATACAAACAATATGAATATAGTGTATAAAAATTGTGTTATAATTGTGTAATAATAATAATGAAATATCGATGATATGATTCTATTCGAAAAATAAATTCCATATTAACAATTTATTCATAAGATTATAGAACGTATCCCATATCATCAGTTTATTTGTGATTAGGTTGTAAGTGTATTCACAACAAATAAGAGTCTAAAGCCTGTAACAGTCGAAGCTGGATCTTAGATGCTTTCTATGTGAATTTATATACCGCAAGAAATAATTTCTATGTGAATTTATATACCGCATATGTAGTTACTTGAATTGCGTGCGGAATTAATTTGTCGGACTAGAAACGCAATTGCAATATCATAAATAAAAATGACAAGCGATTTAATAATTTGATGTTCAATCAGGCATTCTATTAGAGAAATGTTAATGCTAAAAATCTGTATAAATAATTGCGAAAAATATAATAATAATTACTGGCTGGAAGTTGATCTCTATGCTGTGCGAGCGTTCCAAGCCTTTATATATGGTAACAAGGCCTTTATATAGGCGTATTCTTTGTGCAATTGATTTTTTATTTTTTGTAAACCGCCATATTAAGTTACAAATAATGAAATAAAAATTTATTTATAAAATTATTCATAAACATTTACAAAAATTGATCTTAGTTGCTAATATTTACTATACATAGTAATTTAATAATTCAAGATTTAACTTTGTTCTTTATTATCTATGCGTAATAATGTCCAATAATGCTATTTTATTTTCTGTGTATTATTGTACAATAAAAATATAAACTATTTTTAACTTCATCTTAATCGGTTTACATAAAGATTTGAATTTTAATTATTTATTATTATTGTATTTATTATTGAAAAAACGGCGTGATGTTGAGTGATTGAATAATTATTCACGTCGTTTTTTTTTATGAAATATTTATGAATAATGCAATAATATTATGAATAACCTCTGTTTTATAAGAAACATAAGGAACATTTTATTCAAAGTAGTAGTCCTCGTTAGTCATCATCTTTTTTCACTTTTTACGTAATAAATGGATTCCGCGAGAGAATAGATAGAAAAATTCTGATTTTTCTGAAGCGATTCAGTGTTCAAAGCAATTTTTCACATCTTCATACGAAATGAGATGCTGCTAAATAAGGCCATGCTGCATAGGACGAAACAAATAGAAATCTGAAGGAGTCAAATTTGGGGAATACGGTGTGTGAGGTAACATATTCCAACCGAGTGCTTCCAATGTATTCTTAACTTGTTTCGCAACATGTGGCCGAGCATTCGTATAGCGGAGCCACTTTTCGTTCGGCTTTCATTAATTATCCTCGTTCATCATTGATGATCTCACAACTCATAATATACCTTTTTGATCTCATCAAATACACAAATGATTTTCCGTTCATGAATATTTTGTTTTGGCGTTGATAACAATAGCTGGCGAGATTTGCTTCATGTTTTTCGTCGCTTCGGATGTTCGTAGTGGATCCATTCTTCATTTCCAGTAATGATTCGATGAAAAAATGACCTGTGATGATAGAAAAATCCTGTTTTCTCTTTGAAGCAACAATTCGCAGATGTTAATTATCAGTATCTATCGTTTGTAAACGCACTGTCTTTGTCTATCACTAAAGATCCGTATATTTATCGCCAACAGTTGCGGCGCAAAATTTATCGACATGTCGATATTCACTTGATCATTATAAACGTATTTCAAGTTGGTATCATCCTATTTGGACAGGATCAGCAGGTCTGTTGTTGTATATTATTTAGGTATCCTTGCGTGATAAAGGAGCAATCGACTTTCATGTGGCAGTCTATTGAGAAATATTTTCTCACCGCATTCTGCTTGTCACATGCTACGTCATAAAGATAAAAGAATTTGTGCGCACTTCACTCGGTGAAACAACGGTCGCTATTGTTGGAAAATGTAAAGTAGCCAATTTCATCAATAGATGTAAATAAATTTTCGAGATATCGTACTTTAGTTGTTGCAATTGCAGTTGGGTAGACATATACGTTTTCAAAACGTATGCCATTTGGGCAATTTTATTGCCCAAAGCAAGCTTATAAGAACTTTGGTTTTACCGCAATTCGATGGAGAAATGATTATGCATATAGTATTCGGCAGCATTTCGCCGTGCTTGCGCCTCTCTGCATTGTCCCATCACTCGCGAATTTTTCGTCGCAGTTCGTAACGCGTATTGTACACTGAGATAAAAAATATTTGGAATTTGTAACTATAATTATATATTATAATAATTATGATTATTATTGTATAATAATAATAATAATGTAACAAATTGTATATAGTTGGAAACCTAAAATGACTATAATTATAGTTATTGTAATTATAAACAGTTGAAATTAAATATAAAAATGATTCAAGTGACTATAATTTTTCAGTTATATTTTGGGACACCATTTTGTATATGGCAATATATAATTATAATTATAAATATTTTTTCAGTGTAAGCGGTTGCCATACGAATTTTATGTTCGAGCTACAGACTGTGCGCTATTGAATGTCTATTTAATGGCGCGCGAACCCGCGAGTCGCGCAGTAACAAAATGTATCTCGCGCTGTGCCAGTTTTTTCGACATTTAGGACTTGAGCATCAAGCAATATATACCGAAGGTCATACTCTTACGCGTGTACGATGAACTATGTCGATCGCATGTAAGACAAGCTTCCGGAACACGTGAAGGCGGATCTAGAATTCGAATCTATTGTCGCTGCGACGAGCACTATAATCAGCCGTGACAGCGAGCGCACATTGTCCGGCATTGAAGATAAAGGACTGTAGCGAATGTCAGCGTCGGGCGGCAGTCTGTTGAATCGAGCGATAAACGCGGTTCCTTTCGAGTTACATATATAGTTGCATCGATGATAAAGTGCTAGGACCCAAGAAATTCGATTCTTAGCAAGAAAGCCATCTGGGTAGCGATGAAAGTCAAGACCAAAGAAGACAACGAGAAAGAACACGATCCAAGAAGACGACGAGAAAAAAGGCAACAAAATAACGAATACTTCCTATGATGAAACGAGGTGGCGCATTACTTCTGCCAATGTTGAGAGCACTCGGATCCGTAATCAGTGGAACGACCAGCGTGGTGAAAACGGTAAACGATGGTAAAGCTGTGCGGCATCAGATCGAGGAACTGCAACGTCACGATCTCGCGACGGAACAGCGCGCTGTCTCAGGCTGGATCTCACTTCATACAAATGCGGACGCGGATTGTATCTCGGCACATATAAAGATAGAGTGTAAGAAGACAGCAATGAAGACAAAACGCCAAAAAGACGATAAAAATGCCCGCGGGCGCAACTATTGATGTACTATTAAAAGAGCTTGTTTTATGCGCATACCATACTTTAGAGGTGTTTTCCTGAAATATAAGTACATTCATTAATAAAAGTACATTCATATACAAGTGTCAAGCGTTAAATAGCGGAAGCAACCAATCTACGAAGTGATTTTTACAGTAAAAAAAATATTTTTTACATCATTGCTCAGCTGATTTGTTACTTCGATTGACGGTTGACACTTGGATATGACACCTTAATGCGTTACCGATGAGCGGCGCACGCCGAAACAAAAGCGGTAGCGTAAATTTAGATGATACGACAAGTCCCGATACTCACTGGATAACGTAGGAATGACCTTCGAACCTTCGTGTAATTTGATAGTTTCGATAATGTTCGACTGTCGAAGAAATTGATGCGATATTTCGAAAATGGTGTTGCGATAGAATACAATCGTATGTCTTATCAGACGTTCGATCAAGGTTTCTACAGACAAATGTGTTTGCGGTTTCTACGAACGTCGATGTGAATATAAAAAGTTCGACGAGATGTCTTGAAATCTAAGTATTTGTTGAACGTTTTTTCGATTATGTCGCTGACACTTAGGCTGAGCGAAAAAAGCAGCATCCTCACGGTGAACTATTGTACATTCCGGTCATACGTTTGAACGACGATGATTATTCAGCTTGATGATTTTTGATATTTATCACACGATACCGAACGTCAAATAACAAATTTTATTTCGGCGATAACAACGCAGAAATTACAATTTCCGAGAGTTCGTACGAAGTGCGAGACGTAAATGAACTTTTGTAACGTTCGATTTTATAAAAACGTTGCGCCCGATGTTGGTGATGCAGCGCTACAACAATGATAAAGAATATCCGATAATGCGCGAACTACAATACGATGAGATGTGAGATTAGATGCACCAGAATAAACTTTGGCAAATCCAACAGTATTGGATTGCTGCTGGGATTCTTATCGAAATGTGTATACTGTGATCGCGAAAATGGCACAAATCGGATGAGTCGATCAACATAATGAAATGTAATGTAAACGTTATTCGCATGATATTTTAATAACATGACCGGCCGCGTACAGCAATGGCAAAGATGCGCACACGAGCGTGCCGCCGGGATGTAAGACATCGGAAAGACGCAAATCATTTCTAATACCCGTTGTCGTTCAGAACAGATGATTTTCGAGGAGAAAAGATTACCATCAGATTGTATGTGCGACGGCGAGAGTGGTCATGAGCGTAAGATGCTCGTATTGAACGGAACGGTGCGTACGCAAAGAGATAACACATTCTTTACACGGTTGATGACGTTACTGCTCGATAACATTCTTTCAATCTAGTTGCATCAGAAAGAAGAAGCTCGTTGAACATTAAACTTTTACAATCATTGGGATTCGCGGTGCGAAACTTTCGATATGACTGATGTTTTGGATATCGGAGATATTCAAGATATCAGTGATACTGATCTTTGGCGATTGCATCGTCAAATTTGAATCACACGTATAAATCGTATGTTAATACATTTGGACATAGTGATGAAAGGATACTCATAAAACAGCAAGATTTATATCTGTTACCATATAAAAACGTTTTCTATGTCGAAGGAAGATTGACGTCAAAAGTAAAAGATGAAGACAGACAATCGATGCTTTGAAGTAATTGCGTGGCGTTCATGTTAAACGAAATTCAATATGAATTTAACGATGCAGAGATTGATCGCGATTGAAACATTGGAATAACCAGTACCCTAAAGATCTACACAACGTTATCATTGGATGTCGCATTTATTCTGCATATTGCTGGATTTATACTCAATGAAAATACCATTAAAATTCTAATGATAAATGACGGATATTTTAATTTCTGCGTGCATGTTGCTGAGCTTCTGTGAAAATTGTAAACATGTAGTAATCAACGCTGGTCACGAATTGATATTAATACGAACGTGCAACGCTAACAATTACGTAATGGAAGATCTGGCCGCTTAAATTATCCAAAGTACAGTGGCGAATGCCTCATATTACGTTGAACGAAGTTAAATTGACCGTGCTGCGTGCCTTAGAAAGTGAACAATGAGTATGAGTTTCCGTTCATAGGATTTGTACGAGTACTCTCTATTGCTGAGCACAACGAAGTACTCTTGGGTCAAAACTGCGACTCAGCTAAAAAAACCACTGTGTGTTATTTTTGCTATGCAGACTAATAGAAAAAATAAGATGACAACATATAAAACTTACTTCGACCACTAAATTAATCAACGTGAAACTTTATTTAAACTCAGAATTTTATCCGTAGATCTGAATCTAGACTTTAACAAACGCTATTGTATGATATTTATATATGTCTCCGAAGGTCTTACTATCAAATCTCTAACAAAACATACGAAACGTTATTCAATCTGAATGCTTTTTTGAACGATTTTATAATCATCGACTGTTTGTGACAAAACGAGTCCATCGAAAGTGGCATCATGGATGTGCGATTTCAAAAACAATGTGCCAGCTATTACAGTCTACTGTCTCATACTACAGTCTATTGTCTCATCATACACGATCGCTTGATCCATTGTCCAATGTAGTGCGCAAAATCATCTAAGTGCATTCTCCGGCATAATATAAAATCTACTATACGTCGCAATCGACCGCAGTTATCTCCTTGATAACATTATCTATGCCAACATTCGTGAATTTGCAAGGGGAATCATTGTTAACAAGAAATGTATCGAAGGAAATGGCATTGCTGAAACAGCGGACCATTCTCATTACATTTTTATGAGTCCTGTGCCATGAAAATTTTTAACAAAATCCGACAAGTCTTGCGCTTTCTGGTTGATTACTATGGATTGCGATGGGAGAACGGGATGATCCCCGCGAAACGAAACGCCTGATTACAACGGCATTTGAAGATGCTATACGTCAAGGGACGCGAGAAACGAACGTGGAGCTGTGGAACTTGCTTTTGGACGATGAGTGAGAATATATGTACATCGAGATCTTGGTTGCAGTTACGAAGACATAGAATTTTTATCCAATCTAGATGTTACTAATATTATGCAATGTGAACACCATATTAAGAATTGCGCGTTACAAAATATATATTGAAAATATATAACTGGTAGTTGCAAAAGAATTTCTAAATAAATACATTAATGTTTATTTCTTTTCTCTTCTCTTGTAATACATGTATGTATGTGTATAAGCATGTATGAATGTACGCACATATGAACATACGTATGTATATATGTATGCACACATGTACGTATGTATATATGTACAGGGTGTTGTAGATACATACTAGGCAGTACGAGTTGTGCGGCAAACTTTGCGATAGGCAGGCGCGCAACGCTTTAATAAATAATGATAGTGACTTTATAACATAAACTTTATAATATAAAACTTTGTAGTATAAATTTTATAATATATAAAGTCATCATCATTACCTATTAACTATCCATGTAAAATTTGCCGCGCAACCCATCGTATGCCTAGTATGTAACTGCAACCCCTGTATGCACGTATGCATACACGTATGCATGTACGTATATGTATGTATCCAGATAGCATAAATACATATATATATATATATATATATATATATATATATATATATATATTGCACATTGTACAAGGATAATGAATATCCAGCGGATGTCCACGAGAACTTAAATCAATATCCATTGTATATCCAATGTCTTCAAATCAATACATTCTATGTATCGTATGGATATTGGTAATGTATTAAGAAACATTGAAATATCCATAGGACATATACAGGATGTGCGATTTATATTCTATAGACATGAAATGGATCTATGCTGGAGTCAATTCGAAGATAAATATACAATGGATATTTATTTAAGTTCTTGTGAATATCTATTAGGAAGTGTACAACTTCCGCCGTTTTTTTTCCGAAATTTGAGGCTTTATTGTAAAAAACTGGTTATACATTTTTTTATTCAAAGTATTGTCCATCGCTGGCCACTTCTTTCTCCCATCTTTCGGGTAGCGTACGAATCCCGCGTTGAAAAAACTGGTCATCTTTTGAGGCTATCCACGAATCGATCCAATTTTTTACTTCTTCATAAGACCGGAAGTGCTGGTCAGCCA
>Ga0157364_1002623_pt1 | contig 16894 bp, 15 predicted proteins | sample AttsexASBM2_FD_111476 | JGI IMG/M metagenome (GOLD analysis project Ga0157364, IMG submission 111476) | Fungus gardens microbial communities from leaf cutter ant in Ribeirão Preto, State of São Paulo, Brazil - Atta sexdens ASBM2 | ecosystem: Host-associated > Fungi > Mycelium > Unclassified ... | reverse complement strand
TATATGTAATTATATGTATATTAATATATGTAATATATTGTATATGTAAACAAAATAAAATTATTTTGTTTACATATACAATATATTATTTTTCGTCTATCTCCGCAGTTTCTTCTTATCTTCGTCAGTTTTCGTGTTATAGGAATACATTTTTCTTTTCTTCACAAATTTGTCTTCTGAACAGAAATTCTTTCATCTCTCTCTTTCTTCCTCGTATTCTATTCTTTACGTCTTCTCAACCAATATTTTTTTCATGTACCCATTAAATATATTCATATCTCAAAAATGAGTCGTTTCCATTTTTTTGTTTCCTCCAATGTCCCTTTACTGTCTATTAATCTAATGCGTTTCTCTTTCTTCCGGGTCATTACCCTTTCACTCTTTCTCTTTTTCCTTCTTCTTTCTACTCATCACACATATATAAATTTGTTCAGGCATGACGTGGGTGAGGATGAGGGTATCGGCTTAGTAAAGTACAATGATTGCTACATAGAGGATCCTGGGCGTTACTAACTGACATGCTGCGATTAGGGAGCAGTTAATAATCTATTATAATTCGCAATTAAATTGAAAAAATAAATAAATTAAAAGAAATAATCCTATTTTCGGTCAAAATTTTCGGTCTTAAATATTTCGATGTGAATTTACATACATATTCAATTTTACAAAATTGCGCGACGAAATGTTTTTTAAGCTCTATAAAACTGGCAGCACTAAACCAGTAAAATCAAATCAGAATATTTAATTCTTATTTTGTACTAAATTGTACCATTAATGACAATTTTGTATTATATACCATTACGAAAAAAATCGTAGTACAACTAACTTAATATTAAGTTGGCAGGATCAATTCGAAATAAAAAAAAAAGAAAAAAGTGCTTCATCTGTTGAACAAATCAGCAGTTAAAAAGTAGAATTAGTGAGAATCACAACCATATAAATAGGAATATTAGTCAGCTTTTAATTGGTTGCAAAGAAAAAAAACATTTCATTAAATCTTGAGAAGCAGTTTCATTAAATCTTGAGAAGCGTTACATATACCTATAATTTCAATTACCTGATAACATTTTTTATACAAAAAAATTTTCATTGTTTTTAAGATATCTGAAATTCTACTAATATTCAAAAAGAAATGAAAAAATGTCTTGAGTCTTTTAAAATTTGGTTATTTTTAAAATAAAAAATATTTTTCAAATAAAAAATTATTTCTGTTTCATTCAAAAATTTATTTATTAAAAAATTTTTTTAAACAAATATTAATTAATTTGAATTATTATAATAATAAGTAAAAAACAGAGGAAAGCGTATTTTCTATATTTGTAACATTAATAAATTACACAAAATTTATAAAATTGATAAAATAGAATTTGCACATATATGCTGATTAAAATAATAGGTACAGTGTTTCTTGTATTGCAGGCCTCCATGGATCTACCACCAGATAAGGCGAAACTGTTAAAACAATATGACAACGAAAAGAAATGGGACATCATATGTGATCAAGTGAGTATGTGTGTGTGTGTGTGTGTGTGTGTGTGTGTGTGCGTGTGTGTGCGTGTGCGCGTGCGTGCGTGCGTGCGTGTGTGTGTGTGTGTGTGTGTGTGTGTGTGTGTGTGTGTGTGTGTGTGTGTGTGTAAAATTTATATAATAATCTCAAAATGAATTTAGATAGTAATTGTATAGATAGAGCAACGATTGAAATCGATGTAATCGAATTTTTATTTTTTTTTTTGCATCGTATTACAAATTTCCCATATCCGGAACATTATGGGTCATTTTTTAAAAAATTAATTTTTTTTAAATAAAAATGTAGTTTCATTTTTATTTAAAAACAAATAAACATTTATTAAAAATACTCAATAAATAAAAAATATATAATCCCTTAATTATATAAAAAAATGAGATTATTAAAAAAATCTTACGTTTTAAAGCAATTTGATCGTTTGATTCTTTATTTGTGACCCATGGTGTCCCGATCTTCCTCTATTCATGATTTGGAGACATGACAGAACTAAACTCTGTAAATTCTTTATTTTTCTTAACAATCGACACCTCAATATCCATTTCACTATAGATATAGAAGAAGGAAAATTTCCCTTTCCTGATTATGCTACATAGATCCTGATTATGCTTTTCACTAAAAGTTGATGGTATATTAAGGCCATTTCGATCAACTCCAATTAACTTTAATCGGTTAGTCCATAAAAATTGGCCAATCGCATCTGTTTTAAGTGAAATGATAAATACGATTGGTTAATTTCAATGGCCTAATCGTCGATCAAAGTTAATAGTTAGTCGAAGTGGTCCTTAGGTCATCAAGTGTACAGAAAACATACACAGATAATTATCTACATGCAGAATCACATTCAGCACAAAGGCAGTCAGCAATTAACTTACTTGTGCATATAACATTCACCATCTCTGACAAAGAATACCTAGAAGCAGAACTCAACCATCTAAAACCATCTAAAATCTTACAAAAAAATGGGCATGATAAAAGAGATATAAATAAAATAATCAGCAAACAGATAAGATGACGAATCTTATCACACAATCAGACAACAGTATTCTTTTTATTTTTCCATATGTTCCTAGGGACAATAAGGAACAATAAATAGGATAGGCAGGATATTTTATATTAAACAAGCACAGTATCTGAATCATTTTTATATCCTCTAAAAAGATAAGACAAATGTTGAGAAATCTCAAAGACCAAAAACCCATTCAGTTCCGCAGGAATATATAAAATGCCTTGCTCTTGCGGAAAATATACATTAGAGAGACTGGAAGAATAGTCAATTTACGGATGAAAGAACGTCAACGTGAAAATATCATACAGTTAGCATTATCAGAACACAATATTGAAATAGGACATCAAATATTGTTTAGTAAAACAGTAATAGTCACTATTACATCATATTTTCCAAGAAAATATAGAGATATTATAGAGATACAAAAACATCTCAAGAATCTAAACAGAGATAATGATTATAATATGGGTAGAATATGGAAGACTATTCTTCCAGTCATCGAAGATTGATCGACTTATTCTCCCTCTTCTCCATTCTCTTCCCTCATTCTCCTTCTACCTTTAAACAGCGTATAAAAGGAACTCCTTGGAAAAGCAACTCAGCATCAGGTTGCTTTTCGCTCTGATAAAATGAATTACAATGTTCATGTAGGCATTCTAATAATGGATTTAGACGCGGAGATAAAAACGCATAACCTTTATCATAAAAATATATAATCGTAAAAATATATAACAAGAACATGTATTGATATTATTGTATAAAGAATAAATAAATACTAATATTGAATCCTTTTAATTATAAATATAGAAATTAAAATTAGAAATTCAACATTAATACAGACCGAAAAGACAATTTATTATCTGGCCATGGTATCAAAATTAATGCTTTAGCAGAGAAAAGAGTTTATGAATGTCAAATTATATTTATAAGAAATTGAGAATTATAATTGAATTAGATTCATATAAATAAGTTAGTCATAATGAAACATTTATATTTACAGGAAAGAGTACAAGCTAAAGATCCACCATCCCATTACTTGGCGAAATTACGTACTTATCTGGATCCTACAGCATCACGAAGCCATCGAGTATGTTTTTTAAAAATATTTTTTTACATTTTTTTTCCCCATTAACACCATGTGCATGCGCATTTTCATTTATACACATAATATAATTATTTTTTCAAGCAAAAATTAATATATTTTAAAGACATGTTGATTATATATGCTTATTTTAATTCTTCAGTAATCGCGTGGGACTCAAACTGACACAGTTAGGTGTTGTTTGCTAACTTTATAATCCTGTAGTTTATATGAAAATTATAAAAATATCAATACAAGTCAAAATAATAAAACAAACGTTTCGATTTTTAATATATTAATAGTTATCTTTGGTTTTACAATTACAATGCTGCCATAAGATATTGTAAATTAACAAAAATGAAATTCTATATTATTTGTTATAAATAAATGCGAGATATTCTTCTTTTTATATCATGAATACAAATTCAATTGTCCGATCCGATCGAGTACATTATTTCAGACGATTGACTCACCCTGGCCAAATCATCAATTTAAGAAATTTATTCCTTCTACATTGTATAGTATAATGCATAATCATAATACATACATTGTAAAATATGTATCCATGCATATTGTAGCACAAATTAATTTCTTTTTTTGAACTGTTTTTCTCCCAAAATTGAATTCATATATATAGGTGTATGTGTATGTATATATATATATATATATATATATTATATATATTCCTTTATTTCTCAAATTAGCTATTTCATCACAAAAACTTAAAATTGTTATCACGCAATGTGATTTTAATGTCAGAGACTTTTTCAATAATGCGAAAAATCAATCAAATCTTGATGCTAATGCGAAGTTTGAAAAGTATTCGCTTCCACTATAACTTTTAGCTCATTATTATCCAAACTGAGAAAAAAAGTGATTGTGATAACTATTTTTTTGCAACATTGACAAAGCACACATAGTGTATTGGATTCAATAATAGAAGAATTAGAATTATTATCTATTATTTATATATATTTATCTCATAATTTTTATTTCTTAATAAAACATTATAAACGCATTTTATAAGTTATTGTGTTATTTTATGTCTTATTATAAGTCGTATATTCCACATTATGAGTAATCTTATGTTCCATCACGAGATATACGGCAAAAATATAAGGATTTCAACATTTTTTTTTAATATGAAAATCAAATATTTCAGATTCCTAATATTTTTTTCATGATAGTAAACAGTACAAAATTTTTGCTAATATAATATATACCTTAAACATAGTAAATAGTAATAAATTAAGTTTTTTGTTAGGTGTGACATATGTATCGGATTTATCCTCTACAATGCGTATATTATGACTGTACAATGGTTAGGGAACCAGAATAAATTTCTTAAACGGTCTGGTCATTAGGGAGAGTTAACTGCCTTGAATATAATATACTTAATCGGATTGGACAATTGAATTTACCATATATAAAAAGAGGAATTATCTCCCACTATTTATTTATAAATAATACAAGATTTGTCATTTTTGTTAATTTGCAATGTTATTTAACATTGCAGCGTTGACAACTTGTGATTGTGTAACACTGAAGATAATCTTATTAAAGTCGAAAATTTTGTTTTATTAATTTGACATGTATTATTGTTTTTATTATTTCAATATGGATTACGGAATTATAAAGTTAGCGATCTCTAGCTTCATTCGATTAACCTTTATTTAAGAAATATTAAATTTCTTTATCTTTTTTACAATGATAATTGGATCCATTCGCAAGAAGTTCATTATCAAACAGATATTAATGATTACACAGTCGTATCGTTTCCTTATGTTCTTCCAGAAAAGAAAAATGGTCGGAGAATCTACATCAACTCAAGTATTACGTGACTTGGAAATATCCTTACGCACAAATCACATTGAGTAAGAACTGACTCTAATAATTATTTAACCACCATAATAATTTATTTAGCTTGAAAAATTTTACCATCTTAATACACATTTTATTTCGGCTATCTTATGAAAATTTTTTTTAAATTATACTCTTAATAAACTATTTTTGATACTCTCTAAATTTCTTGGAGTGAAATCTCACTTCAAAAGAGTTAAAAATTACTGCTATTATTGAAAAAGAATACAAAAATTTGTACTCTTTAATAAGAGTGACAAATTTTCACTCTTATTAAAGAATACAAATTTTTCACTTTTTTGGGGGGGGGGGAGAGATTTCACCTTTGAAATGAAATTTATTCTAAAAAAGGAGTGAGATATTTCTTTCCTTTGGAATGAATCTCACTCCAAAAAAAGATTAAAAATCTGTCACTCTTCAAGGGTGCAAATTTTTTACTCTTAATAATGGCAGTATTTTAACTCTTTAGAGTGAGATTTCACTCCAAAAAATTTAACAGTGTGGCCACAAAAATTTTCCAAAAATTACGTAGGTTTGGTTGTATCGAGGACATAGATTTTATCGTTTCCCTAAGGAATTTGGCGAAGTTAAATCTTCATAAAGAATCTTAATTTGAAGAATTGACCAAATGGAAATAAAAAATTATCATAAGGAGAGATTTTTTTTTATATAAGCATTATATTTGTACGATTTGTTCAAGTTTTTCATCTTTTTTTGACTCAGTGGCAAGCTGCTTTTCTTCTTTTTGTTTAATTTACTCCTATCTCCAAGGAGATTTCGTCACAGGTTTCATTGAGAGATGACGTAGAGTATACAAGGAAAAATCCCAAGTGCCTTAGCGCTGGATGGCAACATAAGTCATCAGCCGATAGGGAACCGGCAATGGCTCCAAAACTTCGCGGTAAGCGGCATGATATCCGTCGCTGGGATGGGACGAAAAGGTCAGGAGCAGGAGCCGAAGCGCCTGCGCAAATACCGCGAGTGAGAGCCGCGCGAATATGAGTCATAGATTGCGGTTATTTTATCAAAGTTCACAAATAAAAGGCAAATTTTAGTTGAGGGATTATGTAGCGCATAGATACTGTAATGATGATTATTTTCAGAATTGATAGGCTCTTGCAAAGCAGAGCGTAGCGGAAATGTGTGTGGAGTTCAGTCGGAAGATGGTTAAAGATAGTTGCTTTCCATTTACACACAAACTGAGTCTAAAGTGAGCTGAGTATTTTATACTCAGATTAATGATGTAATTATTTGCTTATTTTGGTAAAAAGTTATCATCGACAACACAGGTTCAGAACTTCATTTTTAAAGTGAATTTACGAAGCACAGTCTCGATTTGTGCAGATTATAGGCAAAAACTCAGTTAAATCTCACTTGTCATAATGCAAAAGGAACGCGCATTCAACTGAGTTATGACGTCATAAGTGAGAATTATCTGAGAATCGGTGTAAATGGGCAGCAACTAATACATGGAATCGTGGGATGTCTACATATACAGGAAGGATCGTCAATGATATTTTTGCGGGAGAGGCTGTAATCGAGATTCAAATAGTTACTTCTAAAACTTTAGCATAGTAATGAGACTGGATATGAGACGCATACAACAAAATCAAGATTTTTTGTTCTTGGATAGATATTCTTAAAATAAAAATCGCCTTTAACGAGCATTCAATTTATCAAAGCTGTTTCTCAAATAAGATGTGGAAATAGAATAAAGATCCGAGTAAAGAACCTTAAAATATTAGATACCTTTCCGTATGGCATGTTAGTCTACGATTTCGATTTGCCAAGAATGCCGCTATGAGAGAGGATCCAAATAAAATTCAACTTGATTTTATTTTACCGCGCCTTAAGGAGGACTTTAATGCGAGGAATTAAATGATTATTAGTTTTGTTACGATGACTGTTAAGGGCATCCAGAACGCGTGTACGCGTGTGGACGGGCGCGGTCGAGCGCACGTGCGTGTGTGCGTGCGTGTACATTTGTGATATTGTCATATTTGCTCTCAGAACCTTAAAAATCTCGCTACTTATACCTTTCAAAATTCATAACTTTAAATCGACACTTTATTCTGATAAGATCTAATTTTGCCAACTTTCTTGAAAAAATAATAGAGGGACGTGTTCTCACAATCACGTGATTTTTGAAAAATTTTAAAAGTTGATATCGGACGTAAAGTGTAATTGTGATATTTATATTCTTCTTTTAAATACGTTGTCAAAGGATGATTTTAAATGAGTATAAATTTTCGGACTCTTGGAATTTTAAATTAAAATTATCGAAGCATTTGAAATTTTTTAATATTTGAAATGAAGGAGAGAAGATTGCAACTGCATATATTCTATTTCATTTTGTGCAATGTAATTACATATTCCATTGTATTAATCATTGATCACATAAATAATTATATTAATAGTGTTCAGCATTATACGTTTATTTGTTCGTTTATTTGAATCGGCTTTTCGTTATCTGTATTTTGAATCGAGCATTGTTGTAGATGGGTGAGAGAATTCTTAGACGAAGAAAATCAAGGTTTGGATGCTTTGATAGACTATCTCAGCTTTAGGTTATTAATGATGCGACATGAGCAACGACTTTTGGAATCTTACACAAATTCTGAAGAAAAATTGCAAACCGGTAAGAAAATTAAAAAAATAAAATCAGAGAATCTATCCTATAATTTACTAGATATACATAGCGCTTAACTAATAATGTTGACGTTGCTGCAAATCCTGAATTTTTTAGAATATATTTTTTAAAAATATTATTACACAAAATAAAGAAGTAGAAGAAATTTTTCTTATTAAATTCGTGGGCTAATTAAATAAAATCTTACGTTGTATGATGAAATTATTTGTAACGATGATGGTATAAGAACATGCACTATTAAACGCACCTTCAACCGTATGACGTATATTTTTAAGCAGGTAAAAATTTTGATCAAGCATTTGTGCAAAACTGTTTGTTTTTAATAGAGCAAAAACAGCATTTAGAAATAGCATTTCGTGGAGATTATATCTAATTCATTAAAATTCAATCGTATATCACCAGTTATCCATTCTGATTTTTGAAAATATGTTACGGTATGTATGGTTGCATCAAAACTGATAGATGAAAGAGAAGTATTCATGAATGTAAATGAAGTATATTTTTCTCACAATGTTTTAAAACAATCATATAACTGTAAAAACGCAGTTTTTATACGATATTTGCAAGATGTACGAATAATTATTTGCTTGTTTTCATGATATAATATGTACTCTATTTATTTCCAATGAATAAAATATTTGATTTATTCATTGTGTATAGTAATTACTTATTAAACAAATTTTCTGGGCAGAGAATATAAACGGAAAGAAATGCATCTTTGTAATATACGATAAATAGACAAGATGTATTAATCTATGTGATTGATTTTATGCAATAATTGTATTTTATTTAGAAAAAAAATTTTGGAATTTGAATCAGCAAGGTCGAGAGATTACTAGCAAGCGCACTGCTCCACCGAGCTCTTCGATCAAGCGGTCTATTCGAACTTACTTATTAGCTGCACTTATTATACTCAAAATTCAACATTTTTTTAAACGTTTGAGAGCGCACCTTATCTATTTGCTCAGTATCACTTGACGTCAATGCCAATCGCTATAATTTTGTTGAAATCGATTACATCGTAAGATTTCCTTATGACGTTTCTAATAATATAATGTTTATGATAATACATATTTACGAAATTATGCACAATAAATATATAATATAAAGATAATTAATATTTTGATAAGTCGAACTCTACATTTATTTAGAAAAACAAATATCTGCTTTTTTCGTTTAATCACGGATTGCTACAATAGTATTATTAAAGATCACATTACTATCCGTGGAAAATATTTTTGTGAATAAAAAAATTCTCTCTTTTTTAATAAAAGTCCATTTTTTTAAATAAAAAGTCTAAGTAGTTTAAGACATTACATAAAGATTATCGAATGAATATTGTGTATATAAGATAATTAGATACTAATGTTCTTATGACAAATTGGCTTATCGTAGATTTCAAAAATAATAAATCGGTGATAATATTAACACAGCGGGCAGTGATACCTCACCATTAAACAACGGATGCTTGAGGCCGCCTCTTCACGAGCTTAAAGATAGTCCTGGGGTCAAAAGGAGATCTCGACATGTGGCACGCCTAAATATGGGTGAAGCAAAGGATGATATTCATGTTTGCATATTGTGCATGCGTGCCATCATGAACAATAAGGTAAATATTAATTCGCATGCAAGTAGCTGTTTAAGATTAATTCTAACATTCGAAAATCCAAAAAGACTTGTGACTCTTGATTTTATCATTTTAACATGTTCATATCAATATGTAATTAGAAAAGGAAGTTATACAAATTATAAACATAAACTATAATTCTTGCATAACGAATTTGTATATTTTTACTAAAATTAAATAATATATATTATTTTATGTAAATTAAAAGTAACATATCTTATATAGAGGTACGAGTTTCAACCTGTACATATTGGATTTTTTATTTACTTATAATTTATTTAAAAATTTTTGAATATTTACCTACTTGTTGATAAAATAGATCTTTGGACTTTATTTGTCTACGGTCAATTTGTATCTTCTTGTTTTCTCTGACAAAAAAAAGATTGAATGCATTCCTTCGATTTTAATGAACTTTTAGTATGTTGTTTTTCACACGTAAAATAAAAGACACGTATTTTTTTGTACGTGCTAAGTCACTTTTAAAAGGTAAAACACCTCTTCGAAAAAGATTGATTTTTTTCATTTGGATCGAATATCATCGAAACTCGCCTACGTATAATAAAATGTATGAATATATTTATATTGATTTTTCACAGTATGGATTTAACATGGTTATTCAACACAGAGAAGCTATCAACTGCATTGCATTAAGTTTAATTCACAAAAGTCTGAGGTAAATCACACACATGTATTGTCTATTATTATCTCGTATTGCTTAGAAATAATTTTAAACGTGTAACAATATCCGTAATGTGTTATAACAACTTATTCATTTTATATTTAAATTACTATAGTTTTTGCTTAAGAACTGCATATTCTGAAAGAGTTATCGTTTAAAAATCTTTATCTTTTTATAACAGGATAAATTTTGACAAAACAGTCGTATGTAAGTACAATAAACTAAACTGAGTCGAAAAATATCATTTTGCAATTTTTGAGATATTCGAAAGATCGCCGAATAAACGCGTATCCATTCAATCTACTATCAAATGCAAGCGCGCGAGATATGATCAGCAGGGGAATAATTGTTTTTTTTTTCACCGCTTATGTATAATAATTCGGTGAACATTTTTTGCGTGTCATTTCAATTTGATTTATCAATTTTGTCGTCATTTTTATATTTAAGATGGCTAAAACGGAAGTCTGTCTTTCGGGACAGAGACCGACGGGACTATTTTACTTACTCAAGAAAAATAAAACATTTGTTTAATAACAACAAAGATTTTTTAATTATTTATATTTTATGATATAAAAAGTGATAAAATGACAGTCGATCAGCGAACTGTCGGGGCGATATCAGTCTGCCATCCCCCCAAAAAATACGATATTAATAGGATAGTTGTCATTTCAACAAAGTTGGAATTTGATACAATAATAATTTATTATATATAATAAGAAAAATAATCTGCCAGCCTTTTGTCAGAACAAGACTTTAATGTAATAAGTGTCGATTGTTCAAATGCATCAGCCACACACCAAAGCGTCCAAGTAAACTACCTCGTTCAACGATCTTTACTAATTAATTTCTCATAAATTATTGCGAAAATTGCAAAATGATACAGGATTTTTCGATTCAGTTTAGTCTATTTATACGAGCGCTTTGTAAAACTTATCGGACTTCCTGTATATTATATTGTTTTGTAATTGCTCTCATGATTTAGCCATTACAATAAATGTACCACTCTCTTTCAGGACGAAAGCTTTAGTATTGGAACTTCTCGCTGCAATCTGTTTAGTGAAAGGTGGCCACGAGATCATTTTGTCAGCGTTTGATAACTTCAAAGAAATGTGTTCTGAGAGGAGAAGATTTACGACACTTATGGAATATTTTACTCAGTATGATAGTTTCCATATAGAGTTTATGGTTGCTTGTATGCAATTCGTCAACATTGTCGTGCATTCGGTAGAAGACATGAACTTCAGAGTACATCTACAGTATGAATTCACAAAGCTTGGATTAGATGAATATCTTGAGAAGCTTAGACACACAGAGAGCGAAGATTTACAGGTCAGTAAATTGTGAATGCGTATAAAATTTATTAATACAATTAAATTATTAATGTAAAATTTTATAAATAATGCACTGATTGCAACAAATAAATATTCTTATGTTTGTCTCTTTAATCAGTTAGGAAACAAAAAAAATAAGACGATAGATATCTGGTAGAAAAAAATTTTATTCTTGTTTTCACAATATAATTTAATAACGATCAAGATATCTCTATCATATACAATATGATAAATACTTTAATAAGTTAATAGCAATCAATATTTGTAATACAAAATAAATAAATATTTTCCAATTATTGAGTGAAATATTATGCCTGATAATAATTTTAGTTTTATTAGTTTCTTTTATGTTTTTTATATAAATTATCATACATTATCTTTTGCTTTAGGTTCAAATCTCAGCTTACTTAGATAACGTGTTTGATGTAGCTGCCTTAATGGAGGATAGTGAGACAAAGACTGCAGCATTGGAAAAAGTAGCGGAATTAGAAGATGAACTTGGTCATGTAAGCGATATAAACTTTCACTTTTTCTATATAAAGCCACTAGAAAAAGAAAAATGGTCTAAACACATAATCCATAAAATCCAATTTATAGAAACAGCTTTATATAAAAATGCATTAGAATTTATTTAATTATTGTTTTTTTTATACATATATTTAATTTTTTTAATTAGAACACAATGATCTTTTAACATTTCAATTTTAATTTCCGATTTAATTAAATACTGAGCTATTTGATGATTTTTATTCTTTGATATTATTATTACGATGTTTCCGATTCGATATCGCTTTGCAATTTTTTAAATTGACGTTTCTTGCTTTACTGTAAAGCGAAATCGTTAGGTGTCAATATTATATTGAGGACCCAAACCGAGGATCGAAACGTCTATTCAATTCCTATCAATATAATTTCTATACATTCTGTGTTGGTCCTACAGACTTTATTATAATTATTTGATTTATTTATTTCTTTGAACCTTTATTCTTTAATGTATGGTTATCTATATAATTATATGTATATATATATATATATATATAATTGATTGCATTTGACACAGGCACATGATCGTATGGCAGAATTAGAAAGAGAATCGTTAGCAAAATTGGCGGAATTGGAGACGGAGTTAGGTGCGATCAAAATGGATTATGCCGAGGCTTTGGAAACACGTAGATCAGTAGAGGAAGAACTTGCAGCCTTAAAGAGGCAAAGACAGGATTCTGCCCGAAGACAGAGTGTCCTGGAGAACAAAATTATCGAGCTGGAAACTCTCACGGGAACACTAACGAAAGGCTCATCAGGTATCTTAAATCGAAGTATTTATATGATAATTAATAAACAACAAAAGCGGAATCCCGTTCAAATGCCTATCAATTTTTCAGCCGCTAGTCTACGAAATGGCACCGCAACAAGTCCTCTAAATAATTCGGATAATATTACATCAGAGATATTCACCTCGACACCGTCACCGACGTCGCATGAAGCGCTTCCAGTGGCTCCTGCACCACCACCTCCACCTCCTCCACCGTGTCCACCGCCGCCTCCTATGGCACCTCTTTCTCTGGGAGATCATAAGTTACCACCAACTGTTCCGATACCTCCACCACCTGCCGGCATGATGCAAGCACCCAATGGAGCAATGACTATCAAACGAAAAGTATAATTTCATTTATTCTGCATTTCTATATTGCATTAACACTTGAATAATCAATGTTGAATATATTAATATATTTTTTAGTAAACGTGCATTTGATTATTTATTGATCATTATGCTCTTTTTTATTGCAAGAAATTATATTGTTTCGTTGTTTTTTCCCGAATTATTGCTTTGACTTAACATAAGGTTACATTCTCTCAGGTCCAAACAAAGTACAAGCTTCCGACACTTAATTGGATTGCTCTTAAACCTAATCAAGTACGGGGTACTATCTTCAATGAGCTGGATGACGATCGTTTGCATAATCAAATCGACTTTTCTGACTTTGAAGAGCGATTTAAGATCGGCATGAGTGGACACGTAGCCAATGGTAACAGTGAAATCGATGGACTTCAAAACTTTCCGAGTAAACGATTTAAGAAATCTGAAAACGTATCACTTTTGGAGCACACAAGATTACGAAATATTGGTAAATAAATTATTTATCATGAGATAATATGTGATACGTAGAAATAAATTTTTCACTTATTTCTCACTCTTCTTTCAACTTTAGCTATATCTCGCCGAAAAATGGAAATGCCAATCGAGAAAGTAATAATGGCGGTAAATGCTCTCGACTTAAAAATCCTTTCGCTTGAAAATGTAGAATTATTGCAACGTATGGTGCCTACGGATCAAGAAGTATGTTTGCTCTATATTTGATATTATCATTATTAAAATATCTCATTTTATACAACATCAATAAAATAATATAAATTAATTTCAGATTAAGGCTTACCGCGAATATATTATAGAAAAGAAGAATGTCAATTTGTTGACTGAAGAAGATAAATTTTTGATGCAACTTGGTAAAGTCGAAAGAATATCTACCAAATTGTCAATTATGAATTATATAGGAAACTTTTTTGATAATTTACATCTCATTACGCCACAAATACATGCTGTGATATCTGCATCCAGTTCGGTTAAGAGTTCAAAGAAGTTAAGATCAGTATTAGAAATTATTCTTGCCTTTGGTAACTATCTAAATAGTAGCAAACGGGGCCCTGCGTATGGCTTCAAATTACAAAGCTTAGATACATTATTAGATACGAAATCGACTGATAAAAGGATGTGCCTTTTGCATTATATTGTTGCCACGATACGCGTAAAGTTTCCAGAACTTATTAATTTTGAATCAGAGTTAATGTACATCGACAAAGCTGCGACAGGTACGTCTTATTTGATTATTTATAATATAGGAATCTTCGTATTTAATTACAAATTATATAAAAATAAGTTAATGAAATAGTATTTGGTATAAAATTTGATTTAAATTTTGTTCTTATTTAAAATTATTATATTATAAATTATTTATTTCTATTGCACAACTACACACACACACACACACACACACACACACACACACACAAAATATATATTTATATAACAATTTCAGTTTCACTAGAGAATATAACAACTGATGTTCACGAACTGGAGAAAGGTATGGACCTTGTGCGAAAAGAGTTTGAATTACGCGGCAAAGAGAAACACAATACGGTATTGCGCGATTTTTTGAATAATTCTGAGGAGAAATTACGCCGTTTAAAACTTGACGCACGTACCGCCGGCGAAGCATTCCGAGAATGTGTTGAATTTTTTGGAGAAAGCCCGAGACAAGCTGATGCCAACACCTTTTTCTCTCTTCTTGTTAGATTCGCGAGAGCATTTAAGGTATATTAGTAACATTCTAATTACATTCTAATAGCTATACAAATTTTTAATGTATACTATAGTTTTGTTAGAAATGCAATAGTATATAATGAATACACAAGTTAAATAAACAATAAAGAAAATAATGTCTATAACGGTCGAAGCTGGAATTTTAATTTAGCATGAAATTTCAGAGACTACAAATGTGATATATAAAGAATCACATGGAATTATTTAAAAATCATTTAAGATCCAGCTTCAATCATTATAGACATTATTTCTTACTTGTTGTGTATTTATGTTATGTGGTCGTAATAAATTATTTATTACTGCATAAATTGAACAATAAAATGTATCTACAGGCAGCGGATCAAGAAAATGAACAGCGTCGTAGATTAGAGGCTGCTGCAGCAGAAGCTTTAAACACTTCCGAAGAAGTTATAAAACGTAATAAATTAAATCAAAAGAAACAACAGGTATGTCATATATCTTTAATGTTTTACTTTTGTATATTTACAGTGTTAACTCCTACGTAGGTTTACGAATGAAATCAAAACACTTAAATCTTTTTTACTTAAATTATTAGTATCTAGCATGTGTTAATTGTTAATACCTAGCATGTATTCTAATATATCAATTTAAAAATCTTTTTTATTTTAATATACGTATTTTTTATGCTTTGCAAACACGTTATTCTTATAATTGCAAAAATTACGTATTGTTTTTCTTTTTATAAAAAGCATTTTAAAACGTCAAATATATTAATCATTATATTATACATTTGTGTTTTCCCTTGACACTATAATATGTTCAAAGACAAATTATATATTATTCCATGCGCGTGAAAAAATAATTAATAAGACGCAATCAATTGATCCCCTCCGATCTTAATAATAATCTTTCTTGACATTGCTATTACTATATATTTTCTACTACTATATTTGCTGATTTCTATTTCCATTAAAAAATTCAAAATATTTCTATATTTTTTATTATTATTTGGATAATTTTTTTTCCATTAAATATAATCTATTTATTAATATGACTTATTTTATTATATAATTATAATTTCCATTGATTATTTCACACACACACACACACACACACACGCACACACGCACGCACACGCACGCACGCACACACGCACGCACACACGCACGCACGCAATACATAGTTGCTTATTTAAAAAATTAATCTTTTTATTTATTATTTTTTTAAAAGCAACTGTGCTGTCTCTGTACGCCAATTGATTCCTCTCATTAATCTGTTCAAAGAATTAAGATATGATTATTAAAAGGTTAATAGTTTACAAGTTTATTTAATATTTCACGTTAAAATGTGTTAATATAAAGTATAGAAGTAAATTATTGATTTTTTATATCTTTATCTTAATATGCAGAATATTCAAAGGAATCATATTATGTTAAAAAAAATTATTTCATTATTAAAAAAAAATGGCGGTAATTTTCATATGATTTTGAAAAATTGATTTTTTTTCGAAAATTAATTTTACTAATATTTGTGTTTCTTCAACTATTGTACAACTTTCATTTGAAATATTTTTTCCTTATCTTATTTTCCGAAATATTCCATTACATTTGAAATAAAACGCCTTGTATATACATATATATATATATATATATATATATATATATATATATATACACATACATATACATATATATATATATTTATATATATATATATTTTTATTTATATTTTTCTAATTTTCTTTTCTACAAATTATATGTTTGTATATTTTTTTAATTTTAATTATATAATATTA
>Ga0157364_1002622_pt1 | contig 16900 bp, 11 predicted proteins | sample AttsexASBM2_FD_111476 | JGI IMG/M metagenome (GOLD analysis project Ga0157364, IMG submission 111476) | Fungus gardens microbial communities from leaf cutter ant in Ribeirão Preto, State of São Paulo, Brazil - Atta sexdens ASBM2 | ecosystem: Host-associated > Fungi > Mycelium > Unclassified ... | reverse complement strand
TATATATATATATCGGTCTTTTATTTTAAAAATGACACATTTAAAAATTTATGAAGTTAAGTTAATTCACTTAAATTAGTTTCATTTTTGATATTTTATAGTTAATATTTTAACTCATTTATAATAAAAAATCGAAAATCAATTATTAAGTTGTGTCGAATATCGTTTCCTTTTTACATTTGAAGTAAGTATTTTCGATAATTATTTAAATAAAGAAAATAAGTAAAAAATAATTTAAATGAATAAATTAAATTTAATTAAAATTTAATTAAAATTTAAATGATGATCGGCTGAATCTCGAACGACAAGGCTTCCTTTTTTCTTCCCGAGAACGGCAAGGATCACGTTAATTGTTTTCATCGGAATTTCGCTACGCGACGATCTCACATGCTCGAAAAGAATTCCTCGTCGCCTCGGATAATCGCGTCTTCCGAGTATCGTGTAGTATCCATTCGCCCGAATCGACAATGAGTCACATGATTCAACGAAGCTCACTCCGTGAATTATTCACCGGAGCAACTTTTAACGCGGCTATAAATTCGTGTACGGCGTGAAATAAAGAGGATCGTGACACGGCCGTGGCGCCGATGCACACCAGGTCTTCAAGGTCAGAATATTTTTCTGCGCCGATGAACCACAGTCATTTCCTTGCCTGTTGTATTTGCGCGTTCACCTCGAATCGTTCATCATCCCTCTCCTCCCCTACCCCTCTCCCATGTTTTCTATTTCCGACCGTGACCGTGATCGTGGCTATTATAATATTTATAATACTGAAGGAAGCGATTAATGTGTATGTATGTACACAATTAATGCGTACATATTTTGTTTACTGAGAAATTGAACGTCTGAGATTCGATTTCTAAATTCTTGTATTCTTCTATCATTCTTCGATATCGAGAAATCGTTCGGCATCTTTTCCCCATTTCTAAAATCTTATCTCTTTTCTTTAAAGATAAATAGGAAGGTTTTGATGAAGTGTATGAATTACACGTTATATTATACAATTGCATAAATTTTCATGTATTTCGCATATAATGGGTGCTTTCCATTTAGTGACACAAGTCGACACAATATTGTTCTGTTTTTGCTACTCATGGAATACAAAAAAAGATAGAACCTAGTGAGAAATAACAATAGAATCGACATTAAATCGATTATCAAATTCGAAATTATCAAATTGACATTGATTCGACATCAATTCTATTGTCATTTCTCACTGAGTTGTGTTGATTTGTCAGTTGAGTTGTGTGTCACTAAATGGTGAAAATTTTTCTCAGAATTTCTATATAATATTATAACTTTCTCACATTTTTTTATAGAAATTGTAACATTTCTCTGAAAAATCTCCATCTTTTCTCAGAAATTTTTCACATATACATATGTTAATTATAAAATATCGTAAAATTTCTAAGATTTTTTGTAAGTATAATTTCTGATTATAAAATTAAAAAAATTTAAAAATATTTTTTTTTTAATTACGGGGTGAAAAATTTCAGAATATTTCAAAATTCTTGTATGAAAAATTCTGAGAGAAAATGTAAACTGTCCGAATATTTCTGAAAAATGTTTCAATATAAAAATTATGAGAAAAATTTTGCACTTTAAATGGAAGGTACTCAATATAAATTCGAATTGTATAATATGTATATAAAATAATAAATATATAATGTCTCGATTGATAAATTGTCATTATATTTTTAACGGAATATATGTTGATGTTTTATCGATCGAAGTGCACGTGTTAGGTAAAATGTGCCTTCCAGCAAGTGACACAAGTGTCATGATATGATACAATGGATTATTACATCCTTTTTGTTCGCCAATGTTAAACAAAGATGACATAATCATTATGTCGCATTGTGTCGCTTATTGGAAGATACATACATTCACGTACAACCTCTTAGAGTGCGTATAATTGGTGCAAAGCAGCGCAACTGAATTTTCTATTGAAATTTAAATTCTCAGAACTAGTTTTTAAAATTCGAACTTGTGGCTTATTAATTTTTTTCAAACGATTCTTAATGTAAGAAAACAAAAAAATAATGAATTAAATAAAAGAATAATAATAATAATGAAGTAATTACATCTGTCTTATCATAATGTAAAAAATCAGGACCTTTATTCTTGAAAAGAAAGAATATATACGATCATTAACTATATCGTTAGCCAATAGCAAAGCAAGGACAATCCAAAAAAGCGCGATTCTCATTAGCTATCTCTAGTTAACAATCGCGACAAATCGCGATCGATAAGATGTCAGAGAATTCCAATATAAATTTGATAGTTCAGAGAGTGATTTATTGCTCACTCATGGATATTATTACATTACGAGATGACTAATCTTTTGGATAGCGAGAAATCTAAATTAATTCACGTTGTCTCTTGTTATTAATATTATATTTATAATATTTAATTTTGAAAAATTAATTTGAAAAATTCGTATTTCAATTTTTGCCCTTTATTTCTTTCTTTCGCGAAATTCGATATTTATATTTCGCGCGCCGCAATCACAATGACGACAAAATCGAAAATAATCGAGAATTTATCGATAAAAAATCGAATGTCAGTCTACGACGTGAAGACGCGCAGTACACGCAATGGCGGATACCATGGTTGATGTCGTTGCTTACCGCATGTTTTGGTGATATTCCACAATTATGGATTAAGATCGGCTCGCCGGTTTTAATTCCAAAGCTTGCTTCCGGCTTCGGACCAAGTACAACTTCGTGACGTAGCGAAAGTACGCCGGAAAGTCTCGCCACAAGTGACGAATGTTCGGAAGGTGAAGAAGTAGGTTAGACCGCGAAACTTCTGGTTGAGTAATTATTATCTCTCGTTGGCATCAAGCGAGTCCAAATGCTGGACTGTTCTTTGAAGGACTCAAAGCTGCGACGCATTGCATATCTCTTTTTCTACATCTTCTTTTCTACATTGTATGCTTCGTCCTTAACAAGTTGATCGACCGAAAATGTCGAGCGAGAACAGAGTTGGTCGGGGAGTTCCACCTCGCTGGCTCGATTGTCCACGCAAAGCGATGAGGCTGATCCAAGGCAAGTTTCTAGCTTTTAAGACGCCTCTATCTTCGGCCTATGACAGCCAGGTGCCTGAGGGTTGTCGATTCACTGTAGATATGTTCTTCGAAAATCTGAAAAGTCAGAAATTGAAGATGGGCTTGTGGATAGATTTGACTAACACATCAAGGTTTTATGATAAAGATACCATAGAGGATTACAATTGTAGCTATGTGAAATTGCAATGTCGTGGTCATGGCGAGACTCCGTCCGAGGAGCAGACTCGAGCCTTTGTACAACTCTGTAGTAGTTTCATTGCTCACAATCCATTGGAGATCATTGGCGTGCACTGCACACATGGTTTCAACAGGACTGGCTTTCTTATAATCAGTTACTTAGTGGAGGTAGACAATACCAGTGTTGATGCTGGCTTAGCAGAGTTTGCCACTGCAAGACCTCCTGGAATTTACAAAGCCGATTATATAAAGGAGCTGTATAAACGGTATGATGATGAGGCAGATGCTCCACCTCCACCTGCGAGACCAGCATGGTGTCTGGAATATGATGATTCCAATATTCCGGATACAGATGAAGGACCAAGCACAGAGAATGAAGATTGTCAGGATGAGAAAGGCAAGAGGAAGAGACGTGAAATTTTTAATAAAAATCCAATTTTTATGGCTGGTGTACCTGGTGTTACTCCTATCTTGGAAAAAAAGAAGCTATTTGGAATCCAGAGGCGAGTCCAGGACATCTGCGGATGGAAGGATTCAGGATTCCCTGGTTCTCAGCCTGTATCCATGGATTGTGACAATATAATGCTGTTACATACAAAGCCATATAGAGTATCTTGGAAAGCTGATGGCACAAGGTCAGTTAGAAATTTATTTGTACACATTAAGTGTTTCTTGATATTGTTTCCATATATAAACATATATAGATTATATTTAAAAGCTTTGTCAACTGTTTTTTGTTTAGATACATGATGTTAGTACAAGGTGATGGAGAGATATTTTTTATAGATAGGGAAAACAGCGTTTTTGAAGTAACTGGACTAACATTTCCTCATGTACGAGAAAACCGAAATTTGAGAGATACTCTGATGGACGGTGTAAGTTACAGCTATGTACTGAAAGCTATTTTAAGAACTATAAAAATGAATGATTGGAATTATATTTATAAAATCGTAATTTTACAGGAAATGGTAATCGACAAAGATAGGGGCAAAAATATTCCTAGATATTTAGTTTATGATGTTATTATGTACGATGGACAGGATGTTAGTAAATTACCGTTCCATCCTGATCGTTACTCCATTATCGAAAATAAAATAATCGCTGGTAGACTAAGAGCTATGAAGGAGGGACGATTAATAAAGGAACGGGAACCATTCTCCGTGCGATTGAAATATTTTTGGGATGTAACACAGAGCAAAAATTTGTTGGGCGAGAAATTCGCTAAACAGCTTTCTCACGAACCAGATGGTTTAATATTTCAACCTGCCAAGGAAAAGTACTGCTCGGGAGTGTGCATCGAGGTCTTAAAATGGAAACCATTGTCGTTAAACTCCGTAGATTTTAAATTGAAAATCGTCACGGAATCGGGCATGGGAATTCTGCCGCGAAAGATTGGTCATCTTTTTGTAGGAGGACTGAATACGCCATACGGCACGATAAAGATTACCAAGCATATGAGAGATTTGGACAACGCGATTGTCGAGTGCAAATTCGAAAATGGTCAATGGGTCTTCATGCGTCAACGAATAGACAAGTCGTTTCCTAATTCCATTAAAACTGCCGAGTCTGTGTGCAAAAGCATCAACAAACCCGTTACGAAGGAACGGCTTTTAGATTATATCGAGAAATACAGATTTGCACGAGATGATTCAGAACTTATGCCACCACCAAACAAAAAACCTAATTTATCTTAGATGGGTTATTATCATTAATTGTAAATGTATCAAGATTTTTATATCTCTGCAATGTCGAAGAATGAAGACTTAAAATGATCTATATTTATTTAATTAGAATGTGGGGAGTTTATCATAGAGATTTAAATTAATTTTAGCAACTTTCAATCAATTTGATTTTTAGGATTGTTAAATAGATTGAAGATAACGAAGTGCATGATATGATTTTTGCTAGAGAATAGAGAAGAAAACGAAATGCATGTAAGATCAATGAAATATTTACGATAATTCCTAATTAATTTTGTGATAAATATAATACCGTTCTTGATCAGGATTATCTTTTCATCAGATTATTTCAATTTGTTTCAACACACATTTGTATCACACATATTTTGAATTAAGACTATTCATTGTTGAATAAAAAGGTTTTGTAATAATATTCACGATTTATTAATTATTTATCCCGTATCACTTAATTAATATTCCTAATTAATGAAAGATTTGTAAAAGATCAATTATATTTCTTTGATTTTTGTCAATTTGTTCAAGATTAATATTACAATTATTAATATTCTACTATTTTATATATTTTATTCTATATATAATAACATTATTTTCCGGAATAAAGAATATAATTGAGAAAAAAAGATAATTTCTCTAAAAAAATAAGAATAAAATCAAATTTGTTTATGAACTTTATTTCTTTGAGAAAATCGAAAAATATCGACCATTCCGCACTAAAGATAACGTAATTAAGAATTCTTTTATGTAGCTCAAATTCATCCTATTTATTTCCATATTTTGCATTATTGCAGATCGTACTGTGTTGTTGTGGTACACGAAAGACTTTACATCAAAAGATCGCAAATCTCTGCGTATTAACATAGAATTTGATCACGCAACTTTGATACGCTGGTCCCCGGATGGAAAAGCATTTATTATTCACAAGGCCGTGGCTAATGCCATCGAGGTATACAAGATCGCGAAGAAATCAGATGGTCACTTAGCCTCTGCGACTAAGGCTCTGGAGTTTCCACAGGTATTACGATCTTTATGTTATTTGTTCAAGATATTTCTTTGTTTTGCCTACATTTTTTTTAGAGAGATCTTTTCAAAATGCTATAATAATAGAATATTATTGTTAAAATAAAACTCTGTAATAATAATTAAAAAGTTAGAAAAAAGCCTAGAGAATCAACGCAGTTATTCGTATGAATTATTTTGTTTATTTACAATAATTAATATATACATTAGAATAATCGTGTTGTAAAGTTTCATAGATTCTTATAGACTTTCTAACTTTTAATGAATATAATTAATGCATATATTTTATTTATGCTCGATCTCCTAAGATTGTTCACATAGTCATATTTATGAAATTTATTATTTTGTGGAATTCGTTTATGCTTTATATCAATTTTTTTTATTATTATAGCATCATACTGAAGATGTCGTTGGAATGGATATCGCGTGCACTGGAAAGTACATCATCACATGCAGTAAAATGAACGATCTTATTATTTGGGACTTGAAAGGACAGACGTTGGCAACGGTGGAGATGCATTTAGGATCTACTTATCGTGCACGCATATCACCTTGCGGCCGATTCGTTGCTGCCTCGGGTAAAAAAGCATTTTACCGTAATTAAATATAATTAGTTCCAGCTACTGTAAAATGAGATAATGTCTTAAAGACGTCTTGTGATTTTGGATACATTGCTATCTAGACATTTTTTTAAATTTTGGATCAAAGTTACATCATTTTATAGCATGAGAAAAATATACAAATATTTTAATAAGATCAATCCATTCATAAGGTTTTACACCGGACGTGAACGTATGGGAGGTGGTCTTCAGTAAATCTGGCGAGTTCAAGACAGTGGCTAAAGCGTTTGACCTCGCCGGACACTCATCTGGGGTTCACGACTTCGGTTTCAGCGCCGACACCAGTCACATGGCTACTGTGTCCAAGGATGGGACATATCGTTTCTACAATACAAAAAGTAACGAAACAAATTTCTGATAAATGACAGATTTAAGCGTGAAATGTACGAAATTCTTACACGCTTGTTTTTTTCTAGTCGAATTCGAAAAAGGAGAAGATCCACATGTTTTGATGACTGGCACCTGGAACACTACTGCACCAGCAAGCCTTGCCTTATCTCCAAACGCAGAGGTCCTCGTGATCGCCCATGGATCATCTATATCTTTCTACTCTACTATTACCGGTGTTCTGGATACTATCATAGAAGATATTTTCCTTGGTAAAATTATAATTCAATTGTTGCCTTCATAGAAATCTAATTTAATATTGGAAGGATTAATTATTTATTCTGTACTAAAAACACTGTTTTAAATTTCTATTTTAGGTTTTAGCAATGTGGATTTGAAAAAACTTGACGAATTCTTCAATATCTTTTACAGGGTCCATAACATGCTTGGTATTTGATGCTATGGGAGAATATCTGTTAGCTGCAGGTGATAAGCACATCAAAATTTTCCGTAATGTCACAGGATATCGAACCGCAATAGAATCTGCTAAACGTAAACTGGAGCAGAGGCAGACGCAGGCAACAAAAGAACGTTTGGAAAAAATGATTCGCGATAACAAGGAATTGCTTGAAAAGATGGGCGAGAAATGTTCAGAATGACATTAATTCTCCCTCCTATCGTTTTACGAGATTGAAGATATAAATAAAGTTATTATCTCGGGGTCTAATGCTTTCTAAATCATGTAAATACATGAATTTACCTATATTAATACATGAATATTAATACATGAATTTACCTATTTTCTGCAAATAAAGATAATTTTCGTATGCATCAATCTCTAAAGTTTCATTCTTGAATGTCATCTACAGTTCATTGCATATGCATGTATCTACAATTAAACAAAATTTAAAGATTAAATGTTATTGACATTGAGACTAATGTGTAGATGACGTTGGGAATAACTGTTCTTTTAACTTTATCCTACTCTCACTCTATCTTCTTAGATCATAAAATGTTTTTGAAAAGTTCAAAAAAACTTCAAACTCCATGTACAAAACATATAATAAACATATAATAAAAATATAATAAAATTACAACAAATATGATAAAATTGTATGCATTCCAAAAAGATTCTGTGCGTAAATTTTAATACATTTCATCAGATATTACAAAAAAACTATGACAAATTAAAAAACTCAGATTTTTTTCTATATTTACTTTAAATTTCATTGTATATTGAATTCAATGGAAAAGTAATATTCGAGTTAAATATACGCAACTATATTAAATCTCAATAGATCGAATAAATGTAAAATAAAATTAGTTTGTATTCGAGAGTGAATCAATAGAGAGTGTATCATAAATTACACACGTCACTGTTTAAACAATTTTTATTGTTATTATTGTTCTTGACTACTATGTGCCCAAGGAGATAATTACAATTTTCTTTTTAAGAAGATTTGTATAATGTTAACATACACAGATTCAGAATTGTTCGCGCATTTTATTTTATAATCTCGTAATGCTACCTTTTACTCCCTTTTTTTGACAAGAATGTGGCTTTCTATTAACAAACTACAAAAAATTTCTATATAATAGATAAACTATGTACAAAATAGTATCCTTGGCATCGTGAGTTGTAAACTGCAAAATTGGGAGTGGAACGCGCGATCACGCATGATCGCTCACGCTCGAGAACACGTTTTTGTGTAGTATATAATTTTTGGATAAATGTGTTTGACACTCTGCTGGACGTATAATGAGTAATTTAAAGTATATTATATATATGAATTTATATATGAATTTATCATATTTAAATTAGCTTATGAAAAGAAATGCTCATCGATTTGAATTGTTTCGAAAAATGTACACATTTTCTCATCTAGAACGAAAAGAAATTATTTTTATTGCTACACAGTAACAAACGATTCATTACTCTAGAAATTATAAAAAAATTATTTTTTTTTGTTACTTTTGAACAATTCTGATAATTTTTCACATATAAACGCATTCGAAAAGAACTTTTTTTTAAATATTTTGTGCTGTGCTAATTATATTATGAACATCGACTAGCAACGCACGAGATAGAGAGAATTCCGCAAAATTTAATAAAAACGCAATAATACAGACATTTCTGAAATCAAATATTGATGTAACTTTATCATTTTGTAATATTACATTTATTGCATTAAATGTTTATTGCGTTAAATGTTAGAGCAATTAAAATTATCAATCTTCATTAAGAAACATATATTGTTTAAGAAATAATGAATGATACAAAATAATGAACAAAAATGTATTTTAATATTATAATATTATATTAATTATAACTTAAGTTTAAAAGACACAAAAAGATTCCAAACATATTCTTATAAATAAGTTTTATTTTAGAAGTGATTTCATGTTGTGTAAAATGAACAAGTAGTGAAATAATGATAGAAACGCAATCTTTTTCATGTTTGTGTATTATTTCCAGTAAAAATCTTTTTATCTGAGTTAAATAACCGTGACATAATATACTTTTGAATCTATAATATCGGTGTATCAATATCTGGCACTTAATGGCAGATCAATGGTACTTTATAAACCCTTTTTAAAATTTATTCATTATGAATAATGCAAAAAATTGCGTAAGATATTTTAATGACCTATGAATTGTTATGATTGAAGTGCTTCTCTTTTTTTTTATTACTGAAGATGCCACAATATATTATTACTCGAGTGAAAAAAGTTACAAAATCGAGTCTCAATCACTTATTGGTGTTGGATAAACCACTTGATATTTGCATCTGTTTTATTTTTCTTTTTTTTATCACTAACAGCATACGTGCATGCACACGTATGTGTGAAATAAAATTAACTTTTTTTTATTCGTGTTGGTGCGTATGTTGTCTACATTATGATAAATAGCTAATGTAATTATTTCTTCTCCTTATCTGCCTCGACAATTTCTCTCTTGACAGAAGTTTTATTGTCAGATTTTTTATCTTTGTCTACATCGATGGGTTCCTTTTTCACTTGGATTTTGTTATCTCCCCACCTGGTATCAGTTTTAAATTTACTTTCCATCTCAGAGCCGTTTATCTCTCCGCTAACTTTTTCATCTTGAATTTCTACTACCTCTACTTTTCTCTCACTCTGTAACGCTTTAGTCGCTACATGATACATATTCTTTATCGCAGTCAAGTAAGTATGGCAATCCGTCTATAAGAAATGTAAAATGCTTTATATTTAATTACGTTTACAAATTAAACAAGTAACAGAAAAAGTTTACTCACAGAGGTTTTCTTGAGCTTTTCATCTGAGCTCCGTAATTTATCTTTGTACATTTTCAAGTCTTCGGAAAGACCCTTAATACTATTAGTTTGTTTTATCGATTTCTCGTTGACTACAGTCAGTTCGTGCTGCAATTCCATCATACGATCCTCGGTATCTAAACGTGCTTTCTCCGATCTTTTCAACTGACTAACAAGTTTTTCTACATCTAATAAAGAGCCTTTGTACATAACGATACCTTCCGGAATCGTTTCTTCGTTAGCTTTTTCTAAGATACAATCTTCTCTTCGCGCTCTTTTTGAAGGCGGTCCGCTACCCACAAATACAGGTAATAATTTTTTATTTCCTACAAATATATAGCAATAATTAAATATATACTTAATCATATGTTGTATGTTTCATTAAAAAAATATAAGAAGAAATGCTTTACCGAGAGCAAGCGAACGCAATATATCTTCCTCGTTCTCTCCTTTAGCCGATTCACCTTTGTCACTTTCTTTATCGTCTTTCTTCTCATCTTTTAAGTCATCTTCCTTTGATTTATCTGTTAATTTTCGATAATGCAGAGAATCTCTTGTAACGACTTTTTGTACTAATTTCCGTACTTGAGCTCTTGACAAATTTAATCCGAGAGTATAAATAAGTTCTTCAATATCTTTATCAAATATATATCCACAATGCGTCTGATCAAAATATACAAAAGAGAGTAAAAGATAAGGATCATGTGTATATAATTTTGTTTTCCTTTTTTTTCCATCTTTATCCCTGTCCCTCCTACCGTCTTTTACAGAATCATCATCCTGTATAAATAACAACGTTTATATTAACACAATTAACTTAACTATATCATTTGTTGCATAATAAACGCTACTCTTACAAAATAATATTGTATTTTTTGTTAATAAAAGAAAATAATTTAATATGAAATATGGAGTGTAAAATGTAAAAAATGAAGTCTCTTTTTCTTACATCTGATTCATCATCTTCATCTTCTTCTTCATCGTCATTTTTCTCCTTTTCTCTGTCTTTGTCGTCTATTTTACATTTTATATCTTTATCATCCTTTTTATCCTTGGCTTCTTCTCTTTTCTTATCATCTCGTTTTTCATCCTTCTTACTAGATTTCTTCTCATCTTCCTTCCTTTTATCATCTTTCTTATCATCTCTCTTATCGTCTTTCTTATCTTTCTTCTTATCTTCATCCTTTTCCTTAGTTTTTTCAGGGAGACTGGATAATGAACGGTATATGCGAAAACCAAAATCCCGCATTAACATTTCGTTGAACAGTTCCGCAAACAGAGATACTTCAAAAGAATGTTCCTACATATTTAAAAGATTTATGTAAAAATTGTCTTTTTTTTTAAATAAATGAAAATAATTTCCAAAATAAATTACCTTGGTATCTTCTGGTCTGTAATCCAATAACACACTCAAAGACATAACTGTACAGTCAAATTTTCCACTCTTGGCCATTCTAGAGGGATGAACAATAATGTGCGATGAATCGGGTAAGGTATACCTCTTTTCGAGTACAGTACGTTCACGTTCATAAAGTTTTCTCTTATCTTCATCATGCTAAAAATAATGCAAATAAATAGATATTAAAGATCTGAAATATATATATATATAATTTCTAAGAAATAATTTTATATTCAATATTTGTATGTTTAATAATATAAAATTGCTTAAGTGTATTAGTAGTGTGTTTGCTTACATCTTTATTATCTCTGAATTTTTTATCTTCTTCTTCCTTTGATGTTGGGACGTCTTCTTCGTTTTCATCCGCCTCGTCTTGCCGACCTTCTTCTTTAGCTTGCTCGGACTTTATAGCTTTTAAAAGTCTAGCTAACAATTGTGACTTTAAGCCTTTTGAGCTTAAATTACGAGCTGCCAGTTCTTGACGTAATTCGTTCACCTGTAATTGATTAAAAAACATTGGATTTGAATTTGAGAAATAGAAAAATTTTGATTCCATATTTAAATACTAACATTCATCGATTTGGGATCTAGCTCAGAATAGTGCGTGGGATCCTTTTTCTCAGGCATCGAATCGTCCTGGAAGAAGAAAGCACACATTAGTCAAAGAGAAGTAAAAAGCCCAGAGAAAAAAACTACAAAACAGAAGCAGCCCCTATAACGAAACGAAACCACTCCCTCTTCATTCTTTCTCATCATTCTCTATTTTTTTCAACACTCTCTCACATTGTAACGATATACACATATCTTCATTCACGATGATCGTCAAGTATGACTCAATAACTGCTAGAATCTCATAGTGTCCTGGCTCTGGTGTCTGTGTGATCGGTAGGTTATGGATAATATCAATAATGTTGTAGTATAAAACGATGATTAAATGAAAATTTTTGAATGATTTTTCAATGTTGGTGAAGGTTTCAGGAAAGGGAATGGCTCAGCTGCGCTCTTCTCCGAGCTAGGCTTGCTTGCTTCTCTTGTTAATGCAATGTGACTGCCATTGGCTAAGGGAGCGATACATTACCCGTCGATCCTTGCTTGCGACATTTAAAAGCGTTTGCATTAAGAGCATTAAGAGCTCTTGTTAATTTACACATATAATAATAAAACAGCAATCTTAATATTAATTATGTATATACAAACTTTGTCTTATTAAAAGTTGTACATATACATAATGCTTTAGTTTTGCGATATCGTAAATGATTTGTTCCATAAAATAAGAAATCTCATCTTATGAAAGAAGTCAAATCAATGTATTTCATTGAAAAAGAACAGAGTTTAACCATCCACTATTAATCCAAGTAAACTTACATTTTGAAATAATTTTACTGTTGTTTATCGATGAAATATACCCCGTACGTTAACCCAATAAACCTAAATTATGATTTTTTTTTTAACCGATGAGTGTGATCTGTTACATGAAAAAAATAAAACGAGTTACAATATCCGAGATTAACTTACTGATAGGATCGATGGACAAGTATAGCCTATTGAAAATCCAGTTTAGTAATAGGGAAAAACGGTGGCACGAATATATATATAAATATATAATAATGTAATAAAAAGTTATAAAAGTAATATGGGATGATGTTGGCAGTGCCTTTTGATCAGCGGCGGCAGCCTCATCAGTTTCATTGGCAGCGTCCAAATCGTCGGGATTAGAGGCAGCACGCAGCAACTTTCGCTCCAGTTGTTTCTTATAGTTGAGTTGCAGCCCGTCCCATTCCAATCTGGTAGGTACACAGCTCCAAACATCTGGGAGAAATAGTATGACGGTTTCAACGCGAGAGGGTACCACTCGCCCGGACTTGTGGGTCGTTTCTGCGCGTCTGTAGTAGAGTTCCAGGAAGCGGTACCTGTGCCGCAAGGAAAAACAATACCCAAACGTCAACTCAGATTAATGCCGCTTAGCGTTGCCTTATATGCTAAGTGTTCGCTCGCTTGTTCGTAAAGCCCACGCACTGCATACAAAGCCACGTACAGCGCACAACGTAGAGACCATTTGAGAGAGAAAGCACAACTCAGTGGGTCACAATCATATAATAATAGAACAATAGTGATGATTTGTCTGCCGCGACTGCTCGTGTATCGTCGTCGACGGGGGGAGGGTGTGCTCGAAACCGGGATCCAGTGCAGCAATCTCCATCAGTCGCTCATGTTTAGAATAATAAATACGTACCTCCACTGCAGAGAAATCGAGCTACAATCTTTATCAAGTCAGAGAACTGATATTAGAAGTTACTGTCTGTCGAGATCGTGGATAGTACACCTGTCAGATATAGCTTAACGTCATATAGTGTTCTATCTTGTTCTAACTTTTTTTTTTAATAACTCGTTTTTATGTCATGAGAGAAATGTAGCTCTAGAAATGTAGTCCTAGATAATTAGGAAAAAAGAATGGAATTTTTTATAAATGAAGAATAATTCCGTAATTGTGACCTTTGGTTTGTAAAGTAGTATCGACGAAAATACAGAATATGCAATATTAACGGGCAGAAAAATTTGGTGATATCACATTGCTTTTTGAACGAATCGGGGCTTTAAAAAAAAGCAGTCTATGGAAGTGCTTCAGAGATGTACAACGAAAAGTATTTTTATGTGATAAGACGTACCACTGAGTGCAACTGGACAAATCTATGCCGGTAAGTGCTTTACAGGTCCTCACAGCCGTCCTAATTAACACAGACGGATCCTTTTCAGGATTAGGACCGTCTAATGAAGGACTCCATGGTCCACCTATGGCCATTGTCTCGTTTTTGCCTCGTAAGCCTACTAAGAAATTTATAAGGCGTGTAGGGTGAACGTAATCACGATCGGGATCTCTGTCTTCAGAAACACCACAACATCTTTTGTATATCTCTTCCATGGCGGGCATGGATATGAGCATGACCTAAAAATAATCGAGAAATATTCAATACATAAAATTATTTTGATATGCGAATATGTGTCTGTATTCCAGTTTCTCGTGCTACATATATCTCGCGTTTCTACAAAATCTTGCTTGTATTTTATCATATAATGATAACCGTGACACAACTTCTTGACAGACCTTCGCAGAAAACAGATAATCAGCATCCGATGGTTCCAGTACTGCTGTATTTTCATTACATGGATCGACATCTTTATGCATAACATGAAAGGAGCACGGTTTATTAAGAGTAAATGGCATATGCGGTGGAAAGGCATCGACCCATCTGAAGTTAGTGGAAAAGAAGTCGCTAGGAATGTACATATTTTGATAGCGTCTTCTTATTTCAAGAACATCTGCTTCAGGCCTGTATAAGGAGCAATAGGAGTATAATAAGGAGCAATAAAACTCCGCCAATGGTATGCATGTTCATAAAATAGATAAATTGCACTTACAAATCAAGTGCAATTTTCGGTATTTGCACCATGTAACGCGGCACGACTCGCGTACGCCGGCGTGGTCTTGGCGATTTGCTTCTCCTAGTCCTCGATGGGCTTCGATCCTCCTTCTTCTCGCGTTCTCTTATTCTCTCTTCGCGACGTCTTTTTCTTTCTATTTCCTCGTCGTCATTTCTCCGTTCACGAGGAGATCTTTCTCGTACTCTACTAACTTTGTTACGGTTGCTGGTAGAATTGGAATTTGTTGTACTTGATGTAAACCTACTACAATACAATTTTTTTACATTGATAAAATATTCGGAATATTTATTGAAACTTGGATTTAAACATTGAGTATTTAAATACTGTTTTAAATATTTCCAAATTTTTAATATTATAAATAGCTATCAAATTTGAATCATTTGATAACAGCTTCAGTAGAAAAAACAGTTGTATTATAAAATCTTTTAATATTATTGATTCTTGTACTTAGTTCTTCAATGGATTTTATATAACCAATCACATTAAAGTATCTTATAATAGTTGCAAAGTTGCTTTTTTCTACTAAACATATTAATATTAAAGATATTAGTGTTAAAGATTGATTCAAATATTTAAAATTAAACACTACTTTATATCGCAGAAATATGAATAACATAATAATATAAGCTAATAATATATGTTATAGATAATATAATAATATTGTTAATTATTCAACAATTATGTACATATTTTTCCACCTGTTATTAGGATTTTCTGTGGGAGGAGGTACAGCATTGTAAGTGCCCGATGTCCTATTTGGCTGTTGCTGTTGTTGCTGTTGCTGACGGTTTGGCTGATTAGTTTGCTGAGTGTTTGCACTGTTGCTATTATTACCCATAGGCAGCACTTGGATTCTAGTGGCATTCCATTTAAACGGCATTGAAGGATTGTACGACGCTTCTACAAGCACACGATCTCCTACAATGGGATTAGATCCCTTTACGCACGCACTGAAATAGAGAGAGAAAAAGAGACTCAGTAGAATATACAAAGTAAAAGCATATAAAATATAATAAATTAAAATATAATAAATTAAAAAAAAAAGTTTCAGAAAGGAGCAAATACTAATTGTGTTGTAATGTAATAATCTTTTTATTAATGAATTAATTTCACTAACGAATAATATTTTCGATGTTTAGTTGATCTTCGTCAGTTCAATATAAATGTAATGCTCTTTTCAATTCTTATATGTAATAAATTAAAATCAAAATTTTTCTACACGACTAGTGAGAAACAACAATAAATTAATAATTGTAATAAGAGATCATAAAATTCTCTCTCTTTTAGCATCTTATAATATACATCGATAAGTAAAAATTGAACAATACGTCGATTATTAAAATGAAGATAACTAATTCATTGCTCAGAGTCGAGAATCTTGTTAAGTTTGTAAAGAAGTGTAGGGAATTGAAAATAAATATTCGAAATATTAATTATTAAATAAGAGTTTGTATAAACATAGTAAAACAGTAACATATAGTAATATAACATAATAACATAGTAACATAGTGATCTATAAATTATAAGTGAATGTAGTATATTACTAATGATCACAAGAATTTAACATTTTAAACAATTTACTGAAAAATTAATTGCCAAAAAATTATTTGAGTTTCCAAAAGTTTAACAGTCTTATATCAGGCGCTGCCTATATATTTGCCAAAAATACACAAAGAAAATGTTCCTTCAGAATCATTATTTCATCCATTGTTTATATATGTTTATACATTTGCCAAATTTTTACAGAAAATCATATCTAAAAACATTTTTGCAGCAAAAAACTTTCATTTTTAAATTTGCTTTGCAAAAGAGGAGCCGATATATATTTTTTAAGTGTGCAATATATAATATTA
>Ga0157364_1002621_pt1 | contig 16900 bp, 7 predicted proteins | sample AttsexASBM2_FD_111476 | JGI IMG/M metagenome (GOLD analysis project Ga0157364, IMG submission 111476) | Fungus gardens microbial communities from leaf cutter ant in Ribeirão Preto, State of São Paulo, Brazil - Atta sexdens ASBM2 | ecosystem: Host-associated > Fungi > Mycelium > Unclassified ... | reverse complement strand
TAACTTTCTCCTCGCGCGCGTGGATCTTAATCGATCCTCTTTTCTGCCTCGACAACTTTTCACGAGTAAAACAGCTCGCATTTTGTCACTCTGGTTGAGCTGACGGTCCCACTTTTGCCACCTCCACTTTCGTACCCCTTCTTCAATAGTACCACATCCTATCGGGTTATCGTCTTCCTCCTCCGCATCGATCTGCGTTTGGTACGAAGTAAAAGATGAAGTCAAAGATGAGCATTCTTCGATTTATTTTTCGCGAACACAGCCTCCTTAGGGATAAACGATGCTCTCATTGAAAAAAATGTCTGCTTGAAAATGTCTGGATAAATCAGGAATAAGATTCTGATTATATCAATCAGAATTCTAGTTATCTCAACTAGTATTAGAATTCTAATAGATTTAACAAAAAAATTCTACTATATATTTTGTTTATTTTTAATTAGAAGCTTGCAAATATTTGTCTCAGTGCTACTCTGTGAAAAACACGGGGAGTTGCATAGACAAGGTCGAATGTTATATGCTCTTGCATAGGTCGAATGTTATATGCTCTTGCATAGGAATTTAAGTCTACATTGAAATAAACAATATTCTTGTCTCTAAAAAAAAATATGCATATATGAATAATAAACTATCTGTAAAAGTTAAATTATTCAATAAGTATCAGACATAATTTGTTCTTCGAAATTAGTTTTACCGTAATGTTTCTCTTGCGGAGACAAATTGCGGAAACAAATTGCGTGATATTTTTAATATCGACTACCTTACTCGCCGTTATTTAAATCCAAATTTAAATCCAAATTTAAATTATTTGTTGTATATTAATTTTATAATTTATATAATCAATTAAATTTTATTTAGAATTTAAAATGAAAATAACGATGATTTAATTAATCCATATTATCATTAGAAATGCATTTTCTTAATCGTTCCTAATAATAAGATAAACTCTTCGAGTCATTATCCTAAAAAAATTGACGATTGAAAAAACTATTTAATATTATACAAAGCGCATTTAATATTATACAAAGTTATTATAAGCAAGTTTCAGATATTAAAACAAGTTTTTCATTGAAATTTATAACTTTATTATAGAAGCTTCTACTATTTCGATTCTATTTATATCATTTAATTTATACAGGAAGATTTTATACAGCTGATTAGTTTGAATATTAAACATTTATCTTTGGAGAACAGGAGATTTAAATACTTTTATGAAAAGATAGAATTGATAGAGTATTCCCAGGATTAGTGATCACAATGTAAATAAAATTTGAATTCTTCGACTAATTGTGAGAAGGAAGCACAGTTGCGTTACCGGTATTGCTGTACCAGTTTTATGAACATATCGACCTATTAACAACGGTTATCCGGACAAGCCTTTGTGGAGGGGATTGGATCCGTTCACGAGTCACTGTAAGAACATCTTTATGCACTGAAGAGGTCTCAACCAGAACTAGGTGACCTAACTGCAATTCTGAATCATCTGAGCCACATACCACTTCTTGAGAAGATATTGAAAGGACGCAGCAAAGTAAAAAATATATATACTTCACTTGATATTTAATGTTACTCAATATAATGCTAATTTGATTAGTATTTTACATACAATTCACGTGTCAACGCGTGTCTTGAGTCATCAATAATTTTTATTGCTTTCTTTTTTTACTGCGTTATGTCATTTCATTTCGTTATCTTTTGTATCGCGTTATTATGCTTATTCTAAAGAATGGAATTATATAAATTGTTTCATAAATAAATTGTTAATTTTTTTCGCAATAAGAAGTAATTACAGATTTTAATATGTCACTCAGCTTATTAAGATCGTTCGAAGGTACGAAAAAGCATCAAACTGCTAATCAATTTAACTCGTGATGTTACTGCGGTAATTTAATAGAGTTAGCGTTTCAAGACCAAGAAACTTTTTCGGCGCGTTTCAAAGGACTATATATGTATGTAGTATATAAATTCATACAAGCATTTAAGAAGTGTGTCTGTGATTTAATGTTAAAATGATTCTTTATTTAGTAGAATACCAAAAATTTGGAGTGCCTCATCAAGACCCATCCAAAATTACATCCAATATCTACATAATTTGGATTAAAAATTTGGATTACGTGTATATCTTAATGAAATAGTATGGAACATACGATAGTAAATTAAAAGAGCTGCATCTTCACCAATTAAAAACAAGGTGACATTATGTTTATTTTTCAAAGTTAAATTTGTATACAAGTTTATGTGATGTAAATATCTTTCCAGAATGGCCTATTACTTTTTTGTGGCCATTATAATTGTATTTTTTAATTATAATTGTAATTTTAATTATATAATTGTAATTTTAATTATAATCTTGTTTTTTTAGAGAAATAATGGAAATATTTAATGGTATTATAGAAGTCTGTGATAATATTTATGTGCAATCAGTTAAAGAAACATTTCTGATTCTTACCTGTCACTAAGTTACACATTAAAAATTACATTTTCAACATTTTTTTCTGTAATAAACGATTTTTTTCTCTTCATCACGTTAATTTATCCTAAAATTTTGCACATGTCAAGTTCGGTGCAGTTTTATTATATAAAAAAATTAAATATTTCTACATCAATTTGATTTATTAAAGAACGATCTTAAGGTGATTCTTCAAATTCTACGATAAGTTAACGATGAAATAAGAGAGAGAAAAAATATTAAAAGTGCAACCTTTCACGTATAACTTAGTGCCTTAACAGATAAGGCTCGCAGACGCTTTTTTGACTAACTGCACACAAATCTTATCAGATTTTTCTCAAAAACGAGAAAGATTATAATAGTTTAAAAAATTACGATTTATCACAAAAAGAGTAATAAATCACGGCTATTCTGGAAAGATACTCATATGCATAAACATGCATATAGAATTAAACCTCTCAAAAAAGCAAATATAATTTCATCTTGTTTTCGTTCGATAAAAATGCAACTCTTGATTTTTTATCATTATGTTCCATATTATTTCATTAAGATATACACGTAGTTTTAATGCTTTATCCAAATTATGAAGATATTTGTAATTTTGGATCCTGTACTCCAAATTTTCAACACTTTGCTAAAGAACCAACTTAAAGCTGAAACTTCGCATTATCGATAATTGTCTATTTTATAATATAATTATCAATTTTTTTTTAAAACAAACATGATACAAATGTAGTGCTATGAACTTTTGTTCCAATCTATAAAGTTTCAAGATGTCATATGGTCATTTCAATAGCTGAAATTTTAAGATTATCTGAAGTTGGATTTTAATCAATCTTAAATATAAAATCGAATCTGACGAATCTGTCCTATTGTAATATTAAGTTGGAAAAATATATGTATGTAAGGAGGAAGGAAGGAGATCTCGGAATTCATATTAAAGTTTTTTTTGTCATATTACTTACAAAGCTATTCAAATATCATGTATCTTTGCATGATTATAATCCAGTAAACAAGAATGAATTAAAATGAACTGAAATTTTATCTATCCGAATGCGTATTTTAAATAACAAAAACTTTTTTAAATTCAACTAAATTGGAGATTGAATTTAATTAGATACAATTGGATTCAATTAGATTAAAGAATTGCATTTCCTATTTAGAATTTTGAAAAGTATTCGCGAGACACAGAAAAGCTGATATTTTATTTTTAATTGAAAAGGTATATATGTAGAAATGTACTTCATTCAATTCGTATAAATGAATAGAAACATTCGGATTGAAAAGGATTTATTTTAATGTTTGTGAATGCATATTTCTGAAATTTTTAATTCATTCTTGTTCCTGAATAATAAGAGTATTTACTTATATTGAAATAAGACATAAAATAAAGCACAGCAAAAAAAATCTTTATGTATAATTTATGTATTGCGCGAACAATCACAGTAATATTTCATAAAGCGATCCATTAATTTACAATTAAATATGCAGAGTAGCGAATTTATAATAATATCATTTACATTTTTAGAAACTAACCTATAATTTTAGTGTGTCCTCTATTAAAAGTCAATTATAATTATTGTGATTCAATTTGTGATAATATTTTTATTATGAAGGCGTAAATCGGTACATATATCTAGTTCATTTTAAATGTGTACTTTTTTCAGCTCCATATTAATTTCGCAAATAATGGAAGGTAAAATGCAGATTGTCGATACTGGTTTCCGTTATTACTTAATAGAAACTTTTAATACACTTTGTGAGTTAAATGTCTCGTTTATATTTTTGAACATGCATTTTACATTTAATTATCATATTTTTTATACTGTAAGTATTGAAATTGAGGATAAGACATAATAAAGGTTCATAGTATGCAGCGATACGCAATCCTTTTTAAATTGATTTTCAGATATAAAGGTAAAATTTTACGAGCCGTATAATTTAGATGTAGATGTATACACTACGTACTAACCTTTTATAAATTCGGGAACGCTTGCGACTTTTTGCATTTTACAAAAACTTAATAGTATCTCGGGGATAAGAAATCATAGAGAAGTTTTTAAAAATGCATTTTAAGAGAAAAAATAGAACTTCAACTTAACGTATGAATTTTGTTTCTATGATATTTTGTTCCTGTGTATAAAATTGATTTTTTTCAATATTGTTGTATTCTTTGAAGCGCTCTAATGGAACGTCATCAGACAAAATTTAATAGACAAGCATTCTAAGTTTTAAAATGCTTCTTGAAAAAAAAGCTACGATGATTTCTCACAAAGTTCGAATTTTTTATTGTATAAAATTTTTTATTGTGTTAAAATTTACTTTTTCTGTAATGTTTTTTAATTTTGAAACAAAAAATTTACAAAAAAAAGACAGAAAGAAAAAATATTTGTTATAATAATGTACTTGATCCATACAATTTTTTTTCAAAATAGCATGCTTTTTCAAAATCAGATTTTCTATCTTCTCATTTAAATCATTATATAACATTAGAATATTGTTTCACATTAGAATTAGATATTTAATATAATATTGAAAATTATTAATTAAAATTAACTAATATTAATTTTTTCCTGCTGTTCTTATTGCACATATGTATTCTGTTTTGATCATTTAATAATCAATTTTATATTTGTTAATTAACTTAATTGTTTTTTAATAATAGAATGTTACACAGAGTGAATGTCACACATTTTGTGCGTTTGTGTTATTTTCATTATTTTTCATGAAAAACCTTCCGCACTCTGTATTTCCTTAAACTTTGAGATTTCCGACGAAATATTTTATGTTTCCATCTTTGATGATGATAAACATTTACCAAGTTTGATTAAAATCCGAGTGGGTCAAAAATTAAATAATGTTTCCTTGTGAGATTACAAACGTATATAAATTTACATGAAATTATTTAAAGCACTCAAGATCCAGCTTTGGTATAACCATTGCTTCTTATTTATTGTTTGTTCATATTATATAATAAATAAATCTTAATAAATCTTAATAAATCGTTTATTAAAACTTATGAAGTTATATTTACTTTAAAATGCTTGTCTGTTAAATTTTGCTCGATGATATTCCATTCACGTGTAGAACGCTCCAAAGAATAAACAAAAATATTGAACAAAACAATCAATTTTAAATTTGTACATTTCAAGAACAAAATATTATAAAGATAAACGTTAAATTGAAGCTCTATTTTTCTTATTTAAATGCATTTTTAAAAATTCCTTTACGATTTCTTTTTATCGAGATAAATTTTTATGAAATCCAAGAAAATCGGAAGCGTTCCCGAATGAACAGTAATATACATATATGTACGATAAATAGATTTTATTTAATTTATGTAAATTATTATATTATTTACATAATTTACATAATTTATCGTATATATTATTATATATGTATACATAATAAAGATAAAATTTTTATGTCTAATATCTATCAGTAAGGCAATTATAGATGTGTGTTTATTAGAAGTGTATGAGACTCTGAAAATATCGAAAACCGATAATATTCGTCCCGATAATCGGAACGAATCGGGAAGACATCGGGTCGAGTCGGATCTCGAAAATTTCGAGATTTTCAAAAATATTCGGGATTCTCGACAAAATCGAGATTCTCGAAAATGTCCGGGATTCCCAAGGGAAGTTGAGATTCTCGATAAAGAATCGAGATTCCTGAAAGAATTTATATTCCAAAAAATTTCAACAACCCGATTACTATTTTCGAAAAGGCATGAAAAATCGAAAATTCGAAAGAATTTATTGAAACGAGTCTCAAGACGGTAATCGAATTTGAAGAAAAATGATAGACTCAAGAATATTGAATCCATCGGGAATCTCGATTCTTTCGAGGAATCCCGAACATTCTCGAGAATCCCGAAAGCTTCAGGAACCCGACCCGATCCCAATAAAAATTCCTGTCCAGACCTGATTCGATCTATTTATAGGTTCTCGCACACCCCTCGCATGCGCGCGACGTGTACACACACACACACACACACGCGCGCGCGCGCGTAAAAAATTATAAATACATAGATTTATAATTACATGTATTTATAATTACTTTACTGATATTAGATATGATAACAAATTTTTATTTGTTTACTTATTATGTATACATACATAATTTTATATTTTTGGCTCTGAGCCGACAAGCGGGCCGTAAAAATTAATTGACGGATCGCAGGTTGCGTATCATTGCATTAAAGTTTCGACAACATTAGTCTTTTCCTGTCTTATTTTATTTTTTCAGTGATGGCAGAATAAATGCGTTATTATAATAATTGTGCATAAAGATTAAACGGATACCACTCAATCAATTATAGCTGCGTTCAGCAAAAAAGTATTTCAGTAATTTTTTAATATGATTGATGCTGGTTTTTAATTTTTCGGATTTGACACTGAAGTGTAAAAAAAATTATATAATGAAGAATCATTGATCTTTTACTGAGCTGCCTTGTTTACTGAATGCAGTTAATGTATCGCACAAGACATATTGTAGTAGCCATTTTATCGGAATACAAACCATTTAATTATTTTGCTTCTTTTTTTATACTTATCAAGACATAATCAGGTCCCATTTTTACATACATATACATATTAGTAGAAAGGCAACAACACAAGTAACAAATGGATAAATTCTAGAGAAATCACGAGTTACATGGAAGAACGCAGAGTTGATGTATTTTTCGAATGTAGATTAATATCGCAATGCTTATCGCAGGTCATTCTGTAAGGCACGTTTTACCCTTCTCATTAAATAATATGTGTTTTTTGTTAAACGATATCTGATACTTGCTTAGCACGATATGGATAATAAAGATCGTGAGATAAAGAGAGATCAAGGAAGAACTGATATCATCTATTGTTTTTCATCAATAGAATTTCTGAAATTTCAGAAGGCAAATTTTAAGGAGAAATAATTTAGGAAAAATATTTAATTACTAGAAAATGTATAAAAATACTATAATATATATTAAATAAAAAACATTAAATTCTGATCGAATTCATTGTGAACTAAATGCTTTTATGAATTGAATTCTTATAATTCTGGAATAGTTCACGATCAATAACATTATACTTCTTAAGAAATATTCATACAAAAGATGAAATAATTTATATCACTAAACAAACTTGTTAGTACTGTAATAATTTCACCCATTATTTTAAAAAAATTTTTAACACAAAAATAGTAAATATAATAATATGGTTCGTATTATGTAAAATCTAATATGTAAAAATAAAGCCAATAACGAGAAAAATGTAGAGTAAAATTAAAATAATTTAATAATTATGATAACTAAATTTACTGACAATGATGATAAAAATACTAAACACGTTTCGGTTATCCAGAGTTAAATTTTTTCAGCAGTAATAGTTTTCAAAAAATAACATAATGAAAATACAAAAGCGAAAAATTAATTAAATGATTAATGTTACCAAACATCTAATTAAATCAAGTAAATAAAAGCTTGACAAGATCAATATCAAGAAATGCATAATAATCAACATTATTTATATAAATTAAAGTAATTAACATATGATGTCAATAAGTAAAAGTGAAGATGTATAATATAAATATTGTCAATGCAAAACTAAAAAATTAATGCATTGACAATATTTATATACATTTATACATCTTTACTTTTACTTATCGACCTCATAATACCTATGTTATATAATAACTGATTTAATTTATATGCTTGCATCGATTATTATGCGATTTCAATATTGATGAGTCTTATGTCGAAGTTTTAATTATTTGACTTAATGAGAATTATACATTTAATATAATTCGTTATTTGAATTGTTTCAATTTATTATATTTCGTTTTCGTATTTTCACTATGCTTATATCGTTTATGAAAACTATTACTGCACATATAGTCGAAATAACGTACAATATAATATTTTTACTACTGTCATTAGTAAATTTGATTATCATAATTAATAAATTATTTGACACTGTACAACATCTTGAATTTGCTCGTTGTAATCTTATCTCTATATAAATTTCCATAATATTTTTAAGCATAATAATAATGCAATCTTCTTTCGGACTCTCCCAAATTCAACAACAAAAAACCCAAAAAAATCAGGATAAAAAGAATCAGTGTGATAGTTAATACGCAATCTTAAATTTTTATTTCAGAAAATAGAATCTTTATAGTTCTTCTTTCATAGTTCTTTATTCCAAAAAAATAGTACGTTTCAGTTCATTTTGGAACCATCCTCAGCAATACAATTTCAAAATATCAATCCAAAGAAATGTTTTCTTAGACATGAAGAAATTGATATTTTGAAATCGTACTGAGAATAATTCCAAAGTGAACTGAAACGTACTACTATTTTTTGGAATTAAGATTCTATTTTCTGAAATAAAGATTTAAGATTAATCACGCTGACTCTCATTCGCTCTGATTTTTTTGAATTTTCAAGAATTTTTTATATTTTAAATTTATGAAAATTTTTGAAAAAATATCTTGAACTTTTTTCGATTTTATTAATTCCGATTTAAACTTTATTCGGAAATTACAGAATAAGAAATTTTAGAAATTTTAAAATATTTCGGAAAGAACTCAGAAATAAAGAATTTAAAAAAAAGTGTAGATTTCTTAGTACTTCTGAAAAATGTTCCAATTTATATTTAAAAATTTGATAAATTTTCTAAAAAGTGTAATTAAATTATATTAATTACAGAATTTATACGAATTTATACAGAAATTATATAAATCCAGATATTATATCCTCTGTTTGCGTAGAATAATTTTGAAAAATTTAAGATAATATTTTTACAAAAATGTTTAACAGTAAAGAGACGGTTTACGGTTAGAATATAATAAAAAAATACATAAAATAATTTTAATTGTTCCAATGTAAATGAAATTAAATCCTCGATTAAATCAAAACAATAAGGGTCGATTGTTCCATCTTCGAATAAATTGTGTGATAATTTACCTACTGGATAATCAAAAGAATAAAAGAGTAAGAACATAAGAGAATAAGAGAGTATAATACAGTGAGCTAAAGTTTACCGAGAGATGGAACAACATCCTATATGTTTTATTAAAAACAAAACATAATTTTAAAAATTATTACTGTGTATACGATTACATATAATTATACATGTATATAAGGTTCATATGATAAATGTTGATATGAACTTCTTGATAAGTCCCATAAATTTTCAGAATGAGTCTCATTTATATTGAGCGGAAAAGAATAATTGGAATACCAATCACGATGGAAGATATTTTCCAGCTGTTGCCTTATGTTGCCGTTATTTTGATGTCCAACGCTTTCAAATACGGTACCAATACCTAAGATAAATATTTATTATAAAATGTAATTTTGTAAGAAAGATACTTACGAAGATATATTTTTGATATATTTTTCATATAATTCATTTACAAGCATAACAAGTAAGTTTTATTACTATTCTAATTCTCTAACTAATCTATTCTAATTTATTTTATTTTATTGTCGTGAAAAACGGCGTTTGAATGACTTACCAGCTGTGTCAATAAAATAATCACCCGACCAATTACTCGTTCCGACATATGCTGCTACATCAGTGACCATGTATTTATTGTGATTTACTCTCGCGTAGGGTATTTTATTCAAGTGTGGATCGGTGGGTACAATAAACCTTCTCTATTCGATAATTCAACGTCAACAAAAAAATACGTACACTCATAAGGGAATTCTAAAAAGGGAATACTCTACTCACCACTTCGATTTTGACGTTGGGGTAACTATATGTCAAGTCTTGCAGTGATTTAAGGAAATACGATTCGGACGGTCTCGAGTATTTCCACCAAGAAATCAAAAGACGCACTTCTACTTTACGCTCGATCGCCGCCGCTCTTAAAGCATTATCTATTATAGGCCAATATCTGCAAATATAGATATAAAACGAAAACATAGATATAATAAAATTCTTAAATTATTATAGCAGAAGAAAGAAAATAAAAGAAAAATGCAATATTATGTACGCATAAAATATAATATTTATATAATATTTATACATATGTAATAGTTAATATTCTTATGTCTATTTAATATTAATATTTATTTATAGGATTATAAAATGTTTATAAAAATAACGCATTATCACATTACTGTTACTTCTTTTTAAAATTCGCGAATGTTATTGTTATTCACTGCTAATTTGCACCATAACAAAAACAGTTACATTCACACCATATAGATAATAGATTCACAATAGTCACAGATAAATTATTCACTGTGAGATTCTTAAAAGGTCGCAATGACCGGTATTTATAATCGATTCTTATATTTATTTTAAGATTGTCTTAAGATATCATGAATCAATTAGAAAGTCGCATTAGCATCTTAAAACATTAAAAAATAAAAGCGGATTATGAATACCGGCCATGTGACATTATATTGTTATCTTAATCTGTGTATGTCATAGCAGTGTCACAGTGAAGTGCAATTTTTTTCACAGCTTCATAATGATGTTAATAGCGATCATACCTGTGACAAAGCGGACATTCACACATCAAAATGACTTTATTGTGATATTACTGCGATTATTTTTGTTATGGGGATTTTAAAAGTAACGCGTTATCATTACCGTTACTTAGAAAGTAAAGAATAATTAGTTACTCTTTTGTAAAAATTGCTAAAAATTAGGTTTCAAAGTTATAATTAATTATATTTAATTAAATGTTAAAATATTAAATAACAATAAAAATATTAAATCGTAAAGGCTGATCTCTATGCAAGATATTTCAAAATTTGTAAGTCGAAATACGAACAGCAAACAAAGAAAAAGCTAAGTTTAAAAAGTATTTGCCATTTTTCGTTTTGAACAATAGTCTTTGAAATGCAATTAGGTTTAAAATTAATTAATTATAGATTACCATCCATTAAATGGTTGTCTGTCCGTGAATTACGTATTGATAGTTAATAATCGCGCGTGGCCATTCAGGATCAGAATTAACACGATCTATTTCATTGTATTTTAAATATAATTATCTTTATACATACTTTATTTGTGGAGTATATATTGTTAACGGGAAATAATCCATCACAGAGATATAAATGAACTTTTCCGCTTTAGCAATACAGTGCACAATCGCATCTAGGTCGCTACTTCTACCTTTTGGTGAAAATGGTGGAGGTGAACTCTGTAACATAATATTAACATACATAATCTAAAAATACAAGGTATAACATAAAAACCAATATAGCATGCAGCTTTAGCATTTGTACCAATTTCTAGTTAGTCAAAGATATGAAGAATAGCCATTATAGACAAGTACGTATCCATGGAAATGTTATATATGGCATTTTTATAGCATGAATATATATATATTTTCAACAATCTAGAAAAAATAATTGCACAACATATTTATTAGGATGATGATACTAACCGCGATAAACAGTTTGTATTTATTATCCATATATGTAAAATTCATAGGATTATCAATATTTATCTTTGTGCTAAAGGAATCTGGCCATGTGGAAGGCACTTTACCATCTTCGCTTAATTTCCAATATACCTATGAAATAAAAAAAATCAACAATAGTTTTTCAATTCAAAGATAGAAAACATAGTTATTTTACAGCTTACATCGAATATTTTGGCATAATCATTCGCTAAACAGGAACAATTTAGGGCTATCAAACCGAGTTCTTTTACTTGCGAAAGGGATCTCCAATCCATATTCGCTGAACCAACATATACATGAGTACGATCGATAAGCCATAATTTCGTGTGAAGTACACCGCCACCCAACAATCCAGCGAAATTTAAGTTTTTCACCTGAGTTCAAATAAAATTTATTACGTTACCTTTAAAATTACATACAACAAAAAACGATAAAAATCATGTCGCGTCATGATTAAATTTTAATAAAAAGAAAAAATTATTAGTTAAAAAATTATCAATAATAAGAATAAAAAAATTAAACAAAAGAAATCCTATATCCGATTAAAGCAGATCATAATGCTTAAATATTTCTGTGCGAATTTGTATATACATATCTAATTTTGCATATCGCGCGCTAAAATCTTTCTCGGCTTTGAAAATGCAATTATGGACAAAACTGGAATAATAACATTATTTATTAGAATGACAAGCGTGTAATAATTTTTGATGCTAGTAGCAACTTTATAAGAATATATTAATAATTTAGATGTAAACAAGAGAAATTATTAAATTGCTACTCTGATTCTGCAAGTAATTCTACTCACGACATTACAAGACTGAAAAAGATTTCGGCATGCGGTTTGTAGAATCAGATATGCATAAATTCAAACAAAAATATTTAAAAGATTAAATATTTAAGATTTCAAATAAAAATGTTTATACTAAGATCCGCTTTGATTAAATATAAGATAGATATTGAAAATAATGGATTCACCTCTGATGGCATATATTGTCAAGATCATAACCTTGAATGATCTCGGAAGGTTTTAGCTCGCGCTTGTTATTCGTTAAAAAGTTATTAATAAAATAAGTTTTATAAATAGAACACAAAATTTACCCTATCCTCCATCCAGGAATTAATTTTTGGGATTTTCCACGCGAAGCGACTTCCACTTTTCTTCCTACCTAAGGGCGTGCCACTTTTCACACGAACCGAGGTCTACCTTATCAGATAAGGGTTATCACACGTGTTTTTCTCCTTTTTGCTTCTGAAGTGAAACAAGATCAACAATTGTTCTATTTCAAATAGTTTCGTGTAAAAGGAATACATGTGGACTCCGCCCCTACACCCCCACTAAATCTAATCCTAATCTAACCCTCATCTGATTGTAAGGTGGACTTTAGTTCGCGTGGAAAGTCATTATTCCTATAAGAGGTAAATTTTGTGTTCTAATTATAAAACTTATTTTGTTAATAATTTTTTTTTTAACGAGTGCAGGCTAAAACTTTCTGAGGATTACTCTGAATCATGATAATAACAATATATCAAGGTAGAAGTCATTGAAAGTGGGTCCGTTGTTTTCAATATTTATCATATAAGCACATTTATTTTAAAATTCATGTGGAAATTTAGTGATAAATTTTATTACTGTGTTTATTATAATGTTTATTATAATATTATGATATAATATTATATAATATTACCTGTGCGTTAGCTTTTTTGGCCAAAATTTGCGTATCGACATTTGGAGACAAGCGAGAGGGAAGATTCTGTGCAATTTTTAGCATGATATGTCTATCTCTTCCGGCTTCTAACAGTGACTGGAACACCTGTTCTCCCTAACGAGATACTTTGTTTAATAGATGATGTCAGTGGATTGAATATGTTTTATGATACTGCAACTTTACTATTTACCATCTTAGCACTGTCGTCAGGAAACACATCTTCCCTTCTCATTGTCCAATAAAGCGACGCAATTTCAATCGTGTCCTGCGCCATTTCGATGAGATTCATCCAAGAATCATAGGTTGATTCGTGCTGCACCGTGTTATTGCTATAATTCAAACCTACAGGTATACTTTCTACCAGGGATAAACTGCAATGATCCATGCACATTGATTCCGAATCCAATACGGTGGCATTTAGCGAATACTTATCCGCCGCATGGTCCAATAGCGGCAAAAGTACGACCAAAACGATCAAAATCAATATGATCGTTATCGGAATGCAACTGGGTCTGCACCAACCCTGCGCACCCCACCTTTGATGAGAAATATGAGCGTTTACTATTACTATAATATAATCATAATAGAAACATAATATTTTTGCACAAAATGCATTGCATTAAAAATCTTCAAATCGTAAGTAGCTTCTTTAATGCATAATCGACTTTAATTTGTAGGAATAGTAAGCTTTCTCTATATGAAATAATAATTTATTCGTTAACCAAGGATATAGCTGTTCGAAGAGTGGAGAATTTTTATTAAGTTATGTTTACGTACTATTTTCACATAATTAATGAAACAATGAAAAACGTATATATTAACTTCTAAAAAAATTATTGTCATCTATTTTATATATTATATTTTATATATATATTTTTCCCTCCATAATGTCTAATTTTTTAAATTAAAATATTTGTACTTTGCATTCGTGAGAGGATCGTCCACGTCAGTCCGCAACATAAACCCGGTCTGGTCCCATAACTCTAAGTCGTCGTCACCTCCCGGAGAATTCACGTCCAGCCGTGCGTTTTCAGATACAGTCTGCAACAGAATGTATCACGTGCGTTATTTTTATTTATATAATCACATGTTGCATATTGTACAATGCTGTTGTACAATATTATTGGTGATTAGTACTATTGTTATACTTACAATTAATAAAAATTTGCTCGGGAGATTTAATATAAAAAGGAAAAATGCTTCAATAGTTCTTACTATCATTTTTGTATTAAATTATCTTTGATTAAAAACGACTACATTGGATTTATCGTATTAATATGATAACGAAGTGTGCAGACATTTTGTCAAAATAACAAAATAAAAAGGTGAAAAGACGGATTTTGATAGTCGCAATGATCACAAGAATGGAGTCATACAATCATAATTTGTCCAAATAAATCGAAGATTTATACAAAAATTTGCGAGAAAGCTTACAGCGCTTCACTCTCATTAGCCCTGTAAGCGTTGCGCAAATTTTTATTTGTGTAAATCTTCGATTTATTTGGACAAACCTTCACACGACAATGGCGTGAATAAATTTTAAATGCACGACTGAGCGCAACAATATAACAGAGAACCTACCGATAATTTGTGCTTGAGTCGCGGTGCTCTGTTCTTACGATGCGGCAACAACACTACCACATCCTGATCCTTATTTCGAGGCTCCGCATATTTCGGATACGCTTTGGCAACGGTCGCTCCTTTTGTCGACGACGACGATGTCGTTGGAACGGTGGTGCCGCCGCCGGCCGTAGAATATTTCGAATATGCGATATTATTCACATTATTGCTACCTCCATAAGAAACGTTGTGCGTATTGTTCACCTTGACGGAAAGAAAATGATTTATTTTTATTTCTTATAATATAGACCATGTTTCCGATTAATTATTCAGACAACAAAGAAAAAATTGAAAGCGATCTATAATCGTATTATGCGCAAATGCGGCTTTTACTGAACAAAATTACATTTGCGCACAATGCGATTCATGGTAGATTCTTCCACCATGATGTCATTGATCAATTGATGAATTTAAAAAACTCGGTCTATGTGTAATGTAAAAAAAGTATATAAAATTACATAAATATGTATAAAAATTATTCAGTTTATAATAAAAATATATAAAATTGTGCGTTCTTACAAAATTTTTTACAAAAATTAGTATTTTTATTTGTAGTTGTATAAGTTTTTATATTTTTACAATTGTAATAACAATATCATTATTATATTTTATAATTTTTATATGTAAATATTACAAACAATTTACAAATTTTTGTAATATCCAACACAATGGTAATATCATACATATTGTATTTGAATTTTTATGTTAGTACAGTATTGATATGAATACAGCTTAAGAAAAATTGTATGTACTTTATTGGCAACTTATTATCTTAGTAGCACAATTTTTTGGCGCAATATTGACCTGTGTTTGTCCTTAATGTTTCGCCAATAAATTGTGTTACTCGGAAACGTAAATATTAAACTATAAACTATAATATATCTATTTTTATAAAGCGAAATCTTATTCTTCAGTTAATTTCAGCTGTATTTTACGTCAATTTCATTTAAATTTAAGATTTAACAAAAACTTTTGCACAAGTCTTTAAATGTTAAGAAATAAAGAGATCAGTTAAAGTTTTTGCAGATAATTCAATTTCGAATGATGATTTTTGTTGCATCATGCGAGTATAATTAATTAAGTTCTTAGTCTATCTATTAGAAAAACGTGAAAAGAAGTATTTCTTCTGAAGGACAAAGTACAAATGTAAAAGGAGAAATTTCTTTTGAAAAACAAAGTATGCGTAAATAATGACAGAATAGATCGTCAGAATAGATTGAAATTACAATGCACACTATATCTGCTTATTGATTCAAACGTCACTATTACATACGTAATATTTGGTTTGGTGGATTCATGAATAATATGAATCAAACATGAAAAAGTCATGCGTGTCATGCGATTTTGCTGATTTTGCTGAAATATAAATGCATGTATAGCTGTAAATTATATTTTACTCTTTTTTTTGTATCTTTTACACAATACTGTATAATTTATTGTCACGAATAAAATAACAAAGCGCATTCAGTTTTACTAATAAAGTGTCAAACTCTAATTTTCTTGATAATATCTATAATAATATGAGGATCCAGTATTCTTTTTATCTTCAATGTTTGTTTTGTTATTATCTTCTACGATACATTTTAATAAGATATTAAATAATATCTTGAGATAAATAAATAGTAAAATAAGCGTTGTGTGTGTGTGTGTGTGTGTGTGTGTGTGTGTGTGTGTGTGTGTGTGTGTGTGTGTGTGTGTGTGTGTGTGTGTG
>Ga0157364_1002620_pt1 | contig 16905 bp, 9 predicted proteins | sample AttsexASBM2_FD_111476 | JGI IMG/M metagenome (GOLD analysis project Ga0157364, IMG submission 111476) | Fungus gardens microbial communities from leaf cutter ant in Ribeirão Preto, State of São Paulo, Brazil - Atta sexdens ASBM2 | ecosystem: Host-associated > Fungi > Mycelium > Unclassified ... | reverse complement strand
TATGGGCTTTGTATAATAAGCCGTTACTTAAGCTATAAGAAATTAAGTAATCATAGTCGACTATGATTCATTCTCACATTCGATTGTGATTGGTCAATTTCTTATTAAAACTTAAGTAATGGCTTATTGTAGAAGAATGCGTTTTACGCTTTGTTTAATTTTACGCAAGATTATATCACAGTGTGATAAATAAAATGAGGTTCTCCATAATGGTGTATACTGTAATATGTATACAAGTAATGAATATTAGATATAAATGTAGAATATTAAATAGAAATGAAATTAAAATGTTGAATGTAAATAAATAACGAACCCATAATCATAATTTGGTAGCGATAGCCGTGGGTAATCTCATGCGGTAACTGTGAGCGTGTAAATACGAAAAGCTCATATTACCTCGTGGGGTTTCCCACTCGTTACCAAGATTCGTCAAAATTATAAACTTAGTTCGGTCAAAGATTATTTTGATAGTTAAAAAAAAAATCAGTCACTTTTTTTGTCTCTTAAAAAATTCATAGCATGTCACAATTTTTTTTTTTTTAACAATCCGTAAATTTTGAGGAGTGGCAAAAGATAAAACGTTATGTATGTAAGTCGCTCTCTTGTTCTCTTTTTCTACTTCTATCTCTCGGAAATTCCGTTCGAACGTGCTCTGGTACGTGACTCTGGAGTACGGATCGTTTTACTAAAACGCTTCTTTAATTCTAGTGGCATGCGCGCAACCTTAGTTTCGTAGAACGGCATGATAAACGAAGAATGCAGCATGAGCAACTAAAGGCGCAGGCGAGAGTATTGCATCAGGTACTGGTGTGATATCGAAGCAACCAGTACTTGTGTTATACTTACGCTCGTGTCTTTCCGAGCTACCAATTTGCCAACTTTACAACGATGGATACCGCGCATGGTGTACATAAAAAAAGTCAGAAATATTCCGCAATTGATACCATATAAATAAGCATCAACCACGTTCCACAAAGATTTGACAGTTTTCTGCGGATGAATGCATTACTGAATCTTCTCTATCTTCTTACTTTCTTTTTTAACAGAAATTTTTTTTTTAAGAGCTCGATTATATTTATTTTTTTTATTATGTTAATAATATAATGGATAATATGTGTAATATTCGTTTTCAGTGATACGATTGACAGCATCTTTAAATTTTGCTGACCAAAAGGTGAAAGAGGCAATGGAACATGATGAGAGAAAAGTTGACAAGTGAGTATGTTCTAAATATATTCCACCTTTAATGAAATGAATGCGATCTTGAGTATCTTTTGAAATACTTGCAGAGTTCTCATAAAAAATCTTCTTTTGGGCTATTTGGCTTCGACCACGTCAGACAAGTCTTCAATTCTCAGAGTCTTTGCCAACGTCTTAGACTTCACCGAGCCAGAGAAAGATAAGACTGGCTTGAATAACGTGACAGCACACAGTAGCCGTCAAGCCAACAAAAATAGTGGCGCATCTTTAAAAGTACATAGACTTGTTTATTAATTAATTTTATTAGCCGATCGATATCATAATTCTGCTTGTATTTGAAATTCGATAATTCGGCTCACAATCACATCACCGATATCTAACATTGCATGTCTTATAGGACCAAGAAGCATCCTTATCAACGGCCTTCGTGAGGTTTCTAGAAAGTGAATCTAAGCCAAAGCCTCAGTTACCAGCTTTGCCTATTATAAATTCAGTAAGTAATATTCATAACTCTGCATAATGCAATGATTCTCTATTAAAAACTCTCATTATGCACTATAATCGCAGCCTTCATCGCGACCAGGATATAATAAACAACAGTCATCATCATCATCATCGGCGCAATCCACATTACTATTGTCCAACGTTGCTCTTCCAACATTCCCAGACTTTATTCCAGCCAGAAATACAGGATCCATTTTGAAGGAAGTGTTGAAGGATAGTTGATATTTAAACACGTTATATTAAACATTGTACAAATAACATTAGAAACTATAATATAATCGATTGCATTTTATATCAATCCGTAATAATTATTTCTATACCTGATACCACTTCGATCATTTTGCAAACAATCCTAAAATTTTTTCAAGTAAAACTCTGTATGCATATTATACATATATGAAAAATAAGATTTTTGTTTCATTTGAAATAATTTTAATGTAGCCATAAATGTTACAATGAACAAAAAGTATACTATATCGCTGCACTCTTTCGGCGCAGCAAAGTAACAAGATTCTCTATTTATAACGGTGACATCATATATAAGTAATAAATACATAGTAAAGTTTCGTTGTGTAACTAACGCGCGTACTAAAGGCATAAATACAAAATAAGGCTATGTATTCAAACAAAATTAGTGTACAAAATATAAATCTATTCAACGGGGGTTTCGTAACACGTACATTATTATCATATTTTATACGAGAGATATGTACACAGATCGGCATTTCTTCATTGAAGACTCGATCATACAAAAACTGGACAGCATTAACATTTTACGAAAAAAGTGGATGTAGGGCGGTATACATAGTTTGTTCTTATTTTACGACCGTCTTAAGTAATGAGTCTTGAGATGCTAATGCAGTCCTGCTTGGCTTATGACATCAAGATAGTCTCAAATATAAAAATCGACTATGAATACCGGCCATATATATATATATATATTTTTTTTCATTAAACAACTGAAGCTATAAATTTCTCAATAATCATCACAAGAGTAAACAGACAATAGCCATCAATAATTAATAATTAATGTTTCATAATCTATAAATAGGTGCCCTCCATTTATTTAATTACATTCATATTGACTGACAAGTTTTCATATATTCCAAACAGAAAAATTTTAAACATTCGACCATAATCAATTACCATAATCATTTTCTGAAATACATTATTATGTATATGATGTTATCATATACATTATAAAGAATATATCTCTATATAAACCATAATCTGGATTCAGTAAGTGTTTTCATCTCAATAATTTCCATAAAAATCAATAAATTGTTACACGACAAAAATTTTGAGACTCTATTCGTTAAATATTGGTCGATAATTCACCAAAATTTGAGTTTGTAAGCAACTCTTTTAAGCAAGATTTAGAACTTTATGAATAAATGCCTCAATTTCCTTCAAAGTATCGATCATGTAACTCTTACTAAAGACAAAAACGGGAAGTGAATTTTTATGTATATATGTACGTATACACCACACACATATACATACATATTAAAAAATTTCATTCTTCACATTTCCACTCTAGAGAAAAAAATACATGATTGATTTCCTGTAGCGGAATAAAAGTTTATAATTTCGCAAAATGATTGCAATTTTGATACAGATGTATCATTTCTTATATTACGCACACTATGAAACTTTATAAACTTTATGTCGAATAACAAAACGGTATTATTTTTTATAAAGTTGTGTCCGCACAATTTGGCGTAAATTGTACTGCTAATTACATTTTTTTAAATGTGCTGAACTTTGATATATTTAAATCTAGACGTTTAAATCTTGTTCGATGCAAAAGCAACCGAAAGATTACCGTTTAAAACAAAAGTCAATACACATGTATTTTAAAAACAAAATAATACCACGTATCGACATAATGTATAAAATTCGAATAACTTCCAGATAACGTTTGATAGATTTTCGTCGAAATTATTGTTGCATAGATAATACATATCGGTATGAAACAATGCAATAATCGTTTATAACAATGTAAATTAAAATATCTAATGTAAATACAGCGTTTCTGCAGCACATATGGTGAATATTTCGCGTATGAACGCGTTGTCTAGAGAGACTCGGCTAATCATCTAAATTTTAATTATAACGCGTACGCGCGCAAACAACGATGTGTTAGTTTTAACTGAGTGCAAACATTTATCATAGCATAAGAGAGCGGAACATTTTTTGTAGCAATTATTCTCGTATGTCACAGATATTAAATGTAAAACGTTTCACAACGTGGAACTATGTTTAAGCTCCATTTAAATTCCGTTGTGCCCCTTCTCATGATTTTTTAGGCTTATCACATGTTTTATTATATACACTAACGCGAGATTCAAGTAATACCTTAAATACAGATCATAAATTTCCAAAAATTTCAAATCTAAAAGTGGCATATTGTTATTGAGACATTAGTTATTTTCATATACAATAGAAGCAATACTTTTGACGCACGAGAGTATCCGATATTTGACTTATTTGATCTCGTCATGCGCTGCAACAATCCATATATATTTCAGTGTATATTTAGTTAATAAAGCGTTATTCTTCTCTAAAAGAAAAATTATTCTTAAAAAAACCCTCAGTCCCTATTAAGTATCTTGATAATCGAGGGACATTGAATATTCTAATGCTCTCGAATCATTTGTTGATTCTACCAGCTTGATTTACATCGCTTTAAAATAGCACAATCAATAATAATGAAACATCTATCCGAAAAGACACGGATACTCATACGCAATCGAGATTATACCATGTGTCCGATAGTCCTTTACAATTGTCAACAATCTTATCTAAAGCATTATCAGTACTCTTTTGGTCCTATTGTCTACTATACTATACATACATATCAGCGTCAAAGTTTCGCTTCTCGCACCATGTATAACGACTGACCTAAAAACGCGATCGTATATCATAATTTCATCTCCCATAAGACGATATGTGCGTCGTTGCTGTTAGGATCTTTAAACGCGTAGGTCGATTTTGAATTTTTATCAACACTGGATTGCGCGTGGAGTTGCCTCCAATTGATGTAACCGCGTCCACCCATCAGTGTTAGCACCGTTCTTTTGGGTTGATCTACTTGCTGAACCGCTTTGCCATTTTTCTTGCCGTTCGCCTTGAGATTAGTCGCGGACGTTGCTTCCAATCCCGATTCTACTACGCTATTGTTAGGTGTAGAGAGGTCGTAGGGACCGTTACGACTAGCTATGCTACTATTACGCGATAATTTTCCAGTTTTTAGAGACAAGTTCTCCTCCGATCCGGATGACGTGTACAAGGAGCTGGTGTGAGAGTCCACCGACCAATTGGAAAGATCCAGCGATCTAGGCCTAGTGATTTTCATTTTTAATCTACGATCCAAGGTACTCACTTTATTTGGTATGGCAGCCAGCTCTGGATCGCTTCTTCTCAATGACTCGTAAATGGGATCAATACCTGAATTGTTTTCATTTTCGTAATCTTTCACGTACATCAATTCACCATACAGTCCGTAAACGTCACAGTTTTCACCGGAACTTTGCGAGCTTGAGAAGGAGCTCGACAGAAATCCACAGCCAGCGCCTAATCCTCTAGGAAGCGTTTTCGAGCCTCTGCAATCATATTCCTTGCTTCGCTTTCTCCTCAACATCACTGGGCTTCCCGTTAACTGTTGTTTCAGTTTCACGATATTGCTACACATAGAAGAATCTAAACTCGTTCTGTCACGCGATCTCTGCTCGGCATCTTTCGCCCTTAATTGTACACTTTCGTCATCAACATTAACTCGTTCTTTCGCAGAGTACACTGTATTCTTTGTATTCTGTATCGCCAGCAAAAAGGTAATCGGACCGAAGTGGGCGTGATACGAGATATTGACACGACCACTGATAATAGGTACGCCTTCCAATCGCGGTAGTGGAATAGTCAGACTAATGCCTACATTAGTACCGACCCATAAAAGACCCTTGCATGCTAAAAGTGCCGTGACCGTGACTGCAGTTTGATTATTAACAGCGAGGGTGCCAGCGCATGAGTTTGCAGGATTATTCATTTTCGTCACTCTCAACACATTGGACGCTATATTAATGTCCTGCAGATGTTTAAATGTTTCCGTATGATAAAGGCAAACTGTGCTAGAGTTTTTCAGAGCGACCCAAAGACCAACTCCAGAATGAGCCATGAGTTTCACATTCCCGACATGTTCATGTTGCGCATTGAAGCTCTTGATGACGTCGCCCGAAGTAGCGTTAAGTACCCACACCTTTTTGCCACAAGCGGCATAAACTGACGTATTGATTGGCATTAAGCACGAGACAGGATCGTTACCCAATGATATGCTGAAAGGATCTTTCAAACTCCATACGCCATCGGTTTGTCGTTTAAATAAAAGTAACAAGCCCATGCCTAAAGCTACGAAAACATTGTCGCAATGATACTTGATTTCTATTACGGGTCCCGAGACAGGATAACTGCCAATCTCTTCTTCTTTCTCGGGTTCCGTCGCGGCATAAATTATAATCCTTCGAGAATCCGTACCCATCCATATAAGATCGCTGGCGAGCGTGGTAAGATCGCTAGACACTCCTTTTACAAACTCGATAGCACTCACTCTAGTTTCAACCAGATCAAAAGTAGTTATACGTTTCAAACAAGTCGCTGAAGCTGTTGTCGATTGACCGAAAATCGTTACGTGGCTAGATATGCCATCTCCTGTACAAATCCATAAGTAATTTTGACTTCTACCGCGTCGTCTCGTGGGACGTGAATTTTCAACAGAATAATAACAACCGCAACGCACCTGTAAGCAAGTTGTATATTGCAACATGTAAATGTGTTATGTATAAGCATATAAAATAGTAATATACATACATATTCTTTATCTCAACTTACTTCAGTCTGATGTTGCGAATGATAGACGGCTTGTGAACTAACGAAAAGTGGCATTTTTGTGGACGGCCTTTGCTCTTGTTCAGGTACTTCCCACGAGGGAGAGTTATTAGGATCCAAAGCTAATTGCGCCAATCTAAGCTCTGTTATCCAATCCTTTTTTACTAATGGGTTTTCTGTTTGAAACGTGTACATTTGACCTTGTTTTGTGACTAGTTGAAGACAACAACTATCGGCCCACACCATATCCTCATCTTTCTGCTGTATCGACATTTGTATCGATTGCAGAATTTGCTTGGTAGTCTGAAGTGTCATTCCCTTTGAATTCAGAGAAAAATAAAACATTAACTAATTTGCGCAAGTCAATTTACAATTTTTAAATTTTTAAAAAACACAAATATATAAATTATATATATTTACTTCAACGTATACAATGTACAAAGTATATAGTAGCAAATTCAATTTGTCTTTACCTCATATCTGCCCTTTAACTGGGCCACTAAATCACTTATTCTGGACATCACTTCGTAATCATGCATAAGATCGTTCATTTCTACACAGAGATTATCCGCATCGGCTGCTTGTCCACACTCTCCGCTTTTGTCAGATTTTAAACTGCCGCCCTTATTCAAACCAGCGGTGAGTAATCGACTTAAAGTCGGAGAAGTGCTGGTGTCTTGAATCTAAATGGATTCATTGATATTAATGTATCTTTAAAAAAATATTCGATCGATTTATTTTCATGAATAATTCAATATTGAATAAGATTACAAGTTATGCTGTAATATTTTTATCCCATATACCTCAATATCTGATACTGGATATGTCCATTTTAATGTTAGTCGTTCGTTTCCTGAAAAATCCTCCGTGGATCTCGGAGTTACGGAAACGCACACTACTAAATCGTTTAGTAATAACAGCCTTCTTCTCTTAGATTTCGTTATCATGCCATTTTGATTAAATTCCTATAAATAATTATTTGTTTATAAATACATCACGTTGTGTGTATTTTGACAGTTGACTTGTAGTTGTTAAATGAGTTTTACCATTTGTGTGACATTGTCCTCTCTAATAAGATAACGAGACGTTGAAGAAAGTGGACGATGTGATAACTTTCCGGAAACATGCCGCAACATTTCCTTAAATGCTTGGAATTGTTCCGCTTCTCGTTTCCTTTCGTTCAGCATTTCTGCCAAACTCTCGAGTTGTGTTAACGCTAATTGCAGCGACATTCTATCATGGTGTCCTTGTGGTGTATGCTTCAATAAATCCTAAATATAAAATGTATATTATCTTAATGAAATTAAACATTATCCTATACATCATTAATATACGCACTTGTAAAAACAAGATAAATTGAGGAAACCTCTGTACGGGTTTGACCATTAATCCAAAGAAAGATAATCGATCGTGAGCACTGATTTGTTTCACCTATAAAAACAACAATTACAAAATTAAAACTCAAACACATTAAGATACAAGTTATTTCGAGATAGCACCTACCTTAAAAAAATCGGCGAGTGCGGTTTTTCTTTTTGATTCTTGTTTAGCTAAATCCATCGCTACAGAAAAATTATTTATAAAGCCACTATAAATGTCAAGAACAATAGCCTTGCTAAAACTCCCGACAAATACATCTCCTAACTTTTCATCCTTGTCCCAGGATCGTACACATTCTGCTAAAGCAATTCTAAATAATGTATGGCATTGTAAAATTTCAGGTAGCCTATGAAACAATGTCGTGATTTTAGACTGACTCAATATAGGTGGCGAAGATTCCTCCAATGGTTTTTTGTAATCCTAAAAATTAAAGTGGCTTATTTGAGAGAAAAATGGCGACTGTCTGTCGCCATCGTTGACATTGTTACATTGTTTTTCAATACGTACGTTTACCAGTCTCTGCAAAGTAGATACATAACTATTTTCGGAGTGTACTATCGCGGCCACAATATGTCTACGTTTCAGTTGCTGAGGAGACAAGTTCGAAGGTGGCGATGGAAGCGTAGGCGGAGCTTGTCTTCGCTGTTGCATGCATTGAAATTGTACCATAGCACTGTTCTCTTCATCGACCTAAAATATGATCATTCGATGAATAATCTTTCAAACAAACTATTCGAGTAAACGACGCGTAAACCAATTAGTCAAGTTTGAAAAGTTTTCAAAATTTGCTCACTTCACAAAGTTGTGGCATTTGCGATGTTTTGACTGGACTGGTCAGAGACACTGTGTCCGAGGAATCGACCTCATAATGATGTACGGAACCCCGGCGGATGCTAAACCACCTTGCGAGGCGGCCGTGATTCCCCGGAGATTCCAAGAGATCTACATTGTTCACCGGCATATTCTGAAACCGCCACTTGTCGCAAAGCGTGCGCGCCTTATGCAACGTGTTTCTCAATTGACAGTTGCTTCTGCAAGAAGCGAACGGCAAGTTTTCATTATGGACTTTAGCTTCGTCAGTGTTATGTAACGAGATTGAACTTACTTAATACTGATATTGCTCTTTTCGCTTTCGTCATCGGAGGAGAGATCGTGATCCGACGCCGAACACCAGGAATCCTCGCTTCTGGCAGACTGCGTGGACGTGTTGGACCTACTGGTCTCTAACGAGGAATGATGCGTGTGTGAATTCCCGCTAACTGTTTCCATTTTGCCTGGTCCTACGTCATCCCACGATCTACACCTTGAACGAGGCTCATCTGAAAATGAACAACAAACTTACGATTGGTAGGAAAGGACAACTTCGCTCGCGTCTTCTCATAAATTAAAACAAAGAAAAGAGAGAAGAGAAGAGTTCTAACGATTCCGATTTAATAATTTCATAACTCTGACTATGAATGGAAGTAAATAGTCCTGGCGCGTCATCGCGATCAGCTATATAGATATATCCGCTATGCGTCACCATTGAGAGAACAGGCGATTCTTTTCGTATTTCATCCTCGCGGAGATACGATCGCGACGCACACAACCGGCCATGGCCATTAAAGGGAAAAAAATCATCAAGTGCAAATGTACTGACTTCCTCGCGCGATCGAGTGAACGCGAGATCGAGTCAGGGCCCCTCGCTTCCTCGCGTGGAAACATCACCATCACCATCACCTCGCTATGCGTCGTCCCGTTTTATTGGACCTTCCGCTGTGTCGCGTTACCAACGCGTTAACGTCGCGACGATAATCGTGTTAATGCGACGTGCTCGATGTCCCGTTCCCACGTTTCTCACGTATGCGGATAACAAAATGCGCGTTAGACTCCGCAACGATCTACGACGCAACCATCGATGCGCGCGTTAGACTCCGAGGTCCGAGCGCCGAGATGAAGCTGAACCCCTCCCGGTGAATCTTATTCAGTCTACGTCTCGCGAAAAAAAAGCGATCGCGCATTACAAATACACGTTCATGCCGATATGCAAGGAATATATATATATATATATATATATATATATTCTATACCATGGAACGTGGAAAGAAAAATGTAAAATCATAAAACACGTAATCAAATCAGTTTACGAAGTCGCAAAGTCTTATTATAAATTGAGGGCACTGGAATGACGGTAAATAATAGTCAGCGAGTGATCGGTATTGTCTCATTATCTCGTTGTTCCACTGAAACGAACTCTGCGCGCGAAAAAAACCAAAAAAACGAACGATATTTATAATATAGAAAAATTATACAAAAGTACGCGCAACCGGCGCTGCACCCGTGTTGCGATCACGCGTGTGTCACCAACAGGCTGCACGAAAACCGATACGCCTACTACGCATCAATTGCCCAATACTTTCACATGGGAAAAAAAATACGGGACGAGATCGGGTCCCATCCGACTCGGTCCGACTCCGCTCTTACGCTACCCACGCACAGCGTGAGAACGTTGCGTGCTCCGATGTGTAAACGTCGCGTCGAGCGGCGTGCTCGCCGCGCGACGCGCGACGCGCGACGTGCACGCACCAAGACTCGAAGGTGGCAGGCAGCAGGCTCGAGCAGGTAACGAGAGCGAGCTGTGAGTTTGCCGTGATTCACGACAGCAGTATCAACTACCACGCACGGCCGTACCGAGTTAACCGAGTATCGCGCGCGCGTCGCGCATCCTTATTCTATATGTATTCCTTCTTTGCCGCGCCGTGCGACCGAGGGACGTGCACACGCGGTTGATACTATTATGCTGCTCAGTGCCTCCTCGGGATAAACGAGAGCCTCTATCGCGCGTATCTATCAACCTGCTTGCGCCCGCGCGTGCTCCCGCGCACGCACGGATTAGAAAGAGAGAGAGAGAGAGAGAGAGAGAGAGAGAGACGAATGACGAATCGCTCCCTCCCGTTCGCTCATTTCCGCATCGTAGCCGGTTAACTTGAACCCGCGATGCGCGGTGTTTATCTATAATAGTACTGTTGTGCGTTTCTGCTTTCCGTAGATCGCGCGCGCACCCTCTCGAAATAATTAATTAATTTATCAGGTTTTTATTATAAAATTTCTAATGAGAATAAGAATATTAAGAAAATCTTTTATTTGTTTTTTAGGTATTAGCAGTGTGGAAGAATGAGTGTGGATAAGGAATTTATGTAAACCAAGTTCCTTTCTTGGCTATGTAAATGCTGAAGTGTAATAAATTCTATTCTATTATAAAATTTCTATTTTAGAACTGTTGGATTATAGCAAAAAGTTCGTAGCACTGCTTCATTTGTATCGTGTCTGCTTTCATTTTGGAAACAGACAATTTTCATTTTAGCCCTTCTAGTGAAAATTTTTCTCAGAATTTTTCATATAACTTTTCAAAATTTTTATATAATTTTTCAGAATTTCCCTATAATTTTATAATTTTCTTTCTTTTTTTATACGAATTGGAACATTTCTCAGAATTTTTCATATATGTTAATTATGAAATATCGTAAGATTTTTTGTAAGTATTGTATAATTTCTGATAAAATGTTACAAATCTAAAAAATTTTAAAATGCTTTTTAAATATTACGGGATAAGAAATTTCAGAATATTTCAGAATTCACTTGTATGAAAAATTCTGAAAATGTAAATTGTTTCCAAATATTTCTGAATATTTCTGAAAAATATTCCAATTCGTATAAAAATTATGAGAAAAATTTTCACCAGGGCCAGCTCGTAATTTTCTAGTATATAAAAATTATCAAACTCATAGAAATTTAAAAGACATAGTGACCTTTCGAAAGTAGAAATTTTAAATTTAAAATTTTGTTTGTATAAATTAAAATTCTGTTACATATTTAATATAAAAAGTTACAGCTGATGCATAAATTTTGAAGCTTATATCGCCATGAACTTTTGTTCCAACCTAATATATCGCGATCGCGGAATCATTCCGTCGGAAGGTACGAATACACCAAGACGCAGCCAATAGTATGTTCGTCCATTATTCAAAGACAAATCGGAGGGAAGCGGGGAAGCGTAGAACGTTCTACTTTCCGCGAGAGCATTAAACCTAAATGTCATAACGAGAGACAATTGTTTAACTCTTATACATATTTAAGGCAATCGAGCCTTGGCGACGACGATCGCGCTCGGTGTTCACAGACAGGCGACAAGAGATCAACGATTCTCTTCTTAAGTTAACACTGTAATCTCGTTCCTGACAACGGCGAAGCGAAGAGTCCTTAGTTTACTCGTAAAACGCGTCCTTATCATTTCTCTTTTCGTTTCTTCTTTGCATGAGTAAACATGCGCCGCACGAAACGTATGCTAAAACTTAAAACAGCAGAAAGATGAGAAATATGAAGAGGAGGTCGCTTAACGTTTTCACGTCGAACGAAGTTCTGCGATCGCAAAATCGGCCTGTTATAATCCAAAGCATCTCGACGTGTTTATATATCTTGTACTACTACTCGCCTAATTTCCTTTCACTATCTCAACCAGTTCGTTCGCGGCAGCTATGAATATGGAGTAACTGCGCGCGCTTTTAGCAACAAGCGAAAAATCTGCGTGACATTTCAATAGGCGCTTTTACGATAAAGAGCAACGCCTACGCACGACTAGCAAGGTTTCTTCGATGCACTAGATATTCGGTATTGCGTAACGTGGACGTACTTGTACAAAATCTCATGGCAGCAAATATATAATTCCGCCGTAATCGTTAGGCCACAAATTATCTTCTCTTTATGCGGAGGCCAACCTTTACTCGTCATTAAACTACAAATTATTTTCTCTTTACAGATACATTCTTCGGCTGTTATATCTTATCTCTTTGGAATATCAAATACACAGAGTTTAAGATATAAACATAATAGGCATTAGAAATATAGCAGGAATTCAATAAGTGTTATTGGATCTGAAGAATTATTGTTTAAAAAAATACATTTTTATGGATACTTGAGTAAGTAATCTAAAAATGTCAATTTTAATAAGTATTTCCTGTTCTTTTTTTTTTCAACTTCTCTGGCTTTCGACGTTTATCATATTCGCGTTGGTCTCAGCAATGTTCAACGCAGCAATTTTCCATACCGCTCACGGGTCAGAGCGCCCGTTAATGATTAACCGATTGCATATTCTAAACTAACGCAAAGAACCGACCTCCGATGATGACCTTATGCGAGCATCGAATGATCCTCCTCTCCCCCTCCGACGTTGTAAAGATTCGATTATCGACCGATCATTCGTTCCAACGAACAATTATAATCTGATCTTTGATCCGGAGGATCGACGAAAAAAGATCGACGAGCAAGAAGATGGATTGACGAAACGAAATCCGAACGACAGTCCACATCTATGCGCCGACGCAAACGTCCCAATCTTCGTCGATGCGGGCGTTTCAATGGCTGTTTCGGAGTGCGCGACGATATAACTGTCCGAAAGTATAATTGACTACGGTGCGAAAGCGTAACGCTCTATGCAAGGCCGATATATTTGACGTAAACTCGATCATTGAAGTCATACTCGAGACGTAAATGCTAAAGAGCGATGTTGATAAATTCATTTGCCATATGATTGATCCATCCGGTCTCTGACTTCTTAGTGATACCGGGATGATTCGCTCAACACCGATGTTATCGAAATTTTTTGTAAAACGTTTATGAAAAATAAATTCTATTTAATATAACATTTTTAATATTATCTATAGTGAGATATAATTTAAAGTAAAAGTTATTGAATTCAACAATTAACTATGAGATTGTAACATATTTTATTAAATTACATAATATTTGATCAGTATATATATATATATATATATATATATATATATATATAAAAGTGTAACTACAATGAAAATTCTATTGCGACATATATGGTAACACAAACAAAGCTTGCTGGACGGACAACTCTGAAAGTACACAATATGCATGCTTCTGTGTACACAAGACTACACCTCGAATTCTTCACGTCCAACCAGATTTTTTATATGTACACGGGAAGAATGGTTTTGATAAAGTATATAATAATTTAGTTAGAGCTGAAAATAATCTTATTTGTTATATACCACCAAATAATTATATAAGATGCCCAAGTGAATTGTCAGAAAGTAAAAATTTTTGCTCGTTATACTTAAATATCCTACGTAATTATTTTAATAATTCAATAGAATATCATTTTCAGATTTGTATCTAAATTTTTAATTACTTTAGCGAATTCGTTCTTTCTATGTAACTCTGGCAAAAAAATGATATGTTTTCCAATACATTTTTTTTTCTCGAAAGATCAAACATCGTATGTGAAATATGATTGTAAAATCAAAATTTAAGTTTGCTAAATAGCGAAACATTTGAATAAGAACATTTTGATTAAGAATGTGCGATTGAAGCGATTTAAAATTTGAAACTATCATGTCTAATTCAGAGTTGAAGAGGATATTCTAGCCAAAACTAAAAAAGAAATCAATTTTCCTTTTTTTTTATATTTTATAAATATAATATTGAGGCTGGTATTCAGTCTTATATTTAAAACTATATAATTTTAAGATGTCATAAATCAATCATTGAGTCATATTATCTTAAGATATTACTTAAGACGGTCTTAAAATAAGAACTAACTATGAATATATTAGCCTGGAGAATCTAAAAAATTTTCGATAATCGTCAAAGTAACAAAAATGTAAAATGTATTTTTAAAACATACAAACCGTTCCATTAACGCGTTCAAAGACAGTTATCAAGTAGAAAAATATAACTGTAGAAAAATATAAGCAGCATTTTGAGTGAGAGGAGAATTTGCATCGTCATAGAGAATTTATAATTTTCATTTCTTGTAATGCAATTGTATTTAAGACTTAATTTTTTTTTCTCGAAATATTTTACAAGTCGTTGACACATAAAATATAATTCTTAAGTTAATTTACATTGCAATAATCCTATAGAAATTATTTCGGTGTCTATAAATAAATAATTTTTTCATTCATCATAGATGTTAAATTCAAAAATTTTGTTAAAAAATCGGTATTTATCTTTTAAAACCGCGTCACTTTAGCAATGTGCAATACTTTTTATTTATCCCAGTTTAGATTATAGCCACATATGTAATAACTAAAAATCCATTTGAATTTTTTTAATTTTGTTAAGTTGGAAGTCTACAATCGTGTCAATCACCGAAACATTTTTTCTTATATTTTGTTTTTAATTTACATTTACATAACAAAAAACTAATAAACATTTAATTATATTAAAATTTATGGACATTTACTATAGATGTGAAAGGTAAAGAAGAACACGTAGTTTAAATAAATTCTCAAAAACAGGCCACATTTTCGCGCTTTAAATTAGAATATCCTCTTAATCTAATTTAGATTGAATTTCAATCAAGAACAAGAAAAAACAGGCTACTATCAAATGGTATCTTTCGACAATCCTCTAAATTTACTGGAGATTGTAAGGAAAACGGGGGGGGGGAGAGGAAGGGGAGGAGGGGTGTGAATGTAAATGATCTTCCCTGTCGTCTGCGCGTCGTAAATCGTAGCTTCTGAATAACCATCGGTCGTTACGTTAGTATATCGTCGCATTAGCCGGAAACTGGTACCGCTGACATAATGTAATCGCGCCAACCGTCGACACTCCAACAGCCATTCCCGACATAGACGCGGCAGATTCTGCCTCGGAATGTGACAACTCTGTGCTTCACGATAAAACGATTATATTCGAAATGAAATCACATCCGCCTCCGCTTCGGATTTCGTTTCATTCGATGATCGACGGAATCCGACGCGAAGGATTTGAGAGTGTAGCGAAAGCAATGGGCAAATCCCAGACTAGGAGCAAATGCAGAGAGGAACCAAGACGACGCGTAGCTCTTTCGGAAAATTCGCCTACTTACATTTGATGAGGACAACCCCGTTGTGCAGTTCCTCCATCTCGCGGAGGCAAATGTTCCTTACGATGATTTACTCGCGTAACACACATACACATACACACATACGCACACACACACCCCCTTTCTCTATACTCTCTCGCTCACTCCATCATCGTTCTAAGCGTTCGCGGAATGCGATCGCGCTACCACACGCGAATTCATAGCGTGCGTGTATGTACATGGTAGACGCGCAAACGTATGCACGCACCGTAGGCACGCACAAACGACCCGGATGAGCGAATAACGATTATTACGCGATTTTACGAGGCGAAAAATTCACATCGGACACGTGCGCACGCGGCCGGTTGCGGCCCGCACAATTAACAACAACGCCGCGGCGTCGAGCGATAAGGAGGAAGAAGAGGAGGAGGACAGGACTGGACAGGACGCTCCAGCTTCGGCTCCGCGTCGCGCCCGCGCCGCGTCGCGCTCGACGAAGAAGCGAAGCGAAGCGAAGCAAAGCGAGGCGAGTCGAGCGAGCGATCGGAGCGAGTCAACATGGCCGCGCCGCGTGTTTCTGGCTCCGGCCCTCCGCGCTCGCTACAACACTGACGCCGGAGGTTGGAGAAAGAGGCGAAGGGCACGGCACGGCACGGCACGGCACGGCACGGAGGAAACGGAGACCAAAGCGCGAGCGGGTGGCCGGGTGGTCGGGCGGGAAAGAGGAAGGAACACGATGAAGGCAGAAGGAGGGTGTTGCAGCCGACAAACGAGAGAGAAAGTACGAGCGATCGAGAGTGAAACGCACCAACAAACAGCTCGCAAGTCGCAGCAGCGCAGCTGTGTACGGCGGTCACGGCGACGGAGGCCGAAAGAGGAGGAGAGAACAGAGGTGGACGGACGGGTCGAGAGACGGTGAATGAATATAAAAGAGAGGAAGAGGCGCGGTGCAGAACGCGTGAGAAGGGATATAAAGAGAGAAGGATATATATATATATATATATATATATATATATATATATATATATATATATATATATATATATATAGACAGAGCCAGCTTTAATATTAATTCATAATATGAG
>Ga0157364_1002619_pt1 | contig 16908 bp, 14 predicted proteins | sample AttsexASBM2_FD_111476 | JGI IMG/M metagenome (GOLD analysis project Ga0157364, IMG submission 111476) | Fungus gardens microbial communities from leaf cutter ant in Ribeirão Preto, State of São Paulo, Brazil - Atta sexdens ASBM2 | ecosystem: Host-associated > Fungi > Mycelium > Unclassified ... | reverse complement strand
GAGTAATACATGAGGCCAACATGTGGTGTCCATGTTGTATGACGTCACTTTGTTCTAGTTCCTTCTACTTCTCCTGTGATCAGTCTTGTGACTACGCCATCAAGTTGTGACTGATGTGACAGCATGACTAATAACTCCTAACCCGAGTTGTTCTAAAAATAGAAAATTAAAAGAAAAGAAAAGTAAAGTAAAATAAAAATGAAAAGGAAAAATAAAATAAAGTCCACCGTCAACGATCTTGACAACACTATCAGTTACATGTCACAATGGAAGACAGTAAAAGGTTCTAGAAGAATAATACTATATAGTATGTTATATACATAGTCATTTAGAGTAGGCTAAAGTAGTAGAGCATGGACCAGCAGTGTTAGATATATAAGATAGACAATTCTGTACAGAGTTCTCTATTGAGTTCTCTTATGTTAATCCAATATAAGGTTCTTCTTACTAACCAGCTCTAAGGTCTTTAAGTTGTAACAAATAGTATGTTCATTTCATAGCAGACATATAGACATCAGAATAGGTTACTTATCATTAGCATGGATTATTTATATATTGTATAAATAGGATAGCAATTCATCAGAAACTCTTTGTTAAGTTCTTTTGTAATCTCTATAAAATACTTTACTCTTAAGTTTACTTAGTAGTCTATTAGTTGTTCTTAGACTAGTAATCACTACAATACTTCATTTCTCATTATCCATCAACTCAAGAACTAAAACCTTGCATTCCTTAGCAATTCCATAAAGCTCAAATAATAATTCCTATGATATCTAGCCATCTAAAGTATGTACAACAGTAAAATATTATTAAATTACTACTTCTATATTTAAGAACATAGCTACTATGTCTAGTCTAATAATCAATATAAACTGTGCCACATTCACACCATCTATCTAAACTCCTAACATTCAAAATTATAACTACATGATGTATAAGCTTGGTATAATATTATTTGTTAAAGCCAAGGTTGTATTATCTGTGTGACACCACTTCTAGCTCCTTTCCAAAAACTTGACTTGCTAAGTCACCTTTTCTGTCTCCACCTTCTGTACAACCATCACAAATAAATCCAGTGAGTACAAATTTTCTCTAATAGTATTATTAGACTTTATAACTACTATTACACAAATTTTTTTAACCCTTTACTAAAAAATTCCATGGTCTTCTCCCACTATAGTTCTATATTTCTCCTAGCTGCTCAATAACTAAGTGAGCAATTTGCTAACCTAGCTATAACACCTTGCCAATATAGGTATCTGATGAGAATAATACTAATCTGCCTATCCTTCTAAAAGATTCTGAAAAAAATTTCAAAATTGTTTAGAACTATATCAGTAGACAATGGCTCTAACTGGGTAGATGCATTTAAAATAGAATGACCTCTACCTCCCTACAACCACTGTCTCCTCTTATTTTATAGACTTTTTGGCCAAAACTCTTAGAAAACTGGCAATAAACCCTATACTCTTAGTAGCTAGATTCTAAATGCTAGAAACTTTTAATAGAACCAACTTAGATAAGCTAAATAATTTTTTCTTCCAATACTGACTCCATTTCTGTGCAAACCTTGTGCAATTCACTACAGATACTGCAAATGTTACAAACTTAAGACCTTAGAGTTGGTCAAAAGAGTGAATCTTATATTAGATTAATATAAGAGAACTCAATAGAGAACTCTGTACAGAATAGTCTACCTTATATACTAAAACCTCATGGTCCATGCTAACTACTTCTAGCCTACCCTAAATAGCTATATGTTCACCTTAAGGTCAACATGTGTTACATATATTATATGATATCATCCTTCCAGAATTTTCTATGTCCTTCTATGTATCTCGTGACATGTGACCATTACTGTGACTAGTCATCTGATGTGACTAATGTGTAATAGTGTGATCTTGTCACTCTAACCTTAACCCTAGTTCTAAAAATAAAATAAAAAGGAAAATAGAAATGAAAATGAAAATAATTAGAGTCCACCACTTTCAGCTTTGACAGCAAAGGTAAACTTTGCAATGATTTACTTAACAGAACTAGTATAATACTAGTTCAAGATTGAGCTAAACCAGAAAGAACTAGAAATCTATCAAGACTGGCTTAAAAACTAGTCATGATTTATAGAAGAGTTATACCACTAATTTAGCTTATCCAACCTTATAGGAGATACTGCTATCACACTGGACAATCTGCAGATAAAAATAAGCAATAGGATCACTACCTACAATATTGAGTTTATGAGATATGTGTCCCAACTAGGTTGAGAGAATAATATCCTCTACTATAAATACTATTAAATACTTCTATACTAACTATAGAACCTTATTTGTCTAAGAAAAAAAGAGAAGCCATCTACCTCCCAATCAATATACTCCTTGGCAATAGTCATCAATAACTACTACTGAAAAAAAGAATAAGAATACAACTAAGCATGGAATTTCTTATCTACTCTTTAGTTTTAAACCCTTGCATTTACTCTACTCAATAGGCCAAATCTGGAAGATAAACCTTCAAACTTTCCCTTTTGAACCAACATATCTAGTTGATTCAGAAGTGATAGAAGATTTATTACAAATAAGTGAGAAAAACATATAAACAATAATTTATGCATATACTGCAGCAATAAAAGTCACAGAGTTGAGGTCTATCCTTTACACCCATCTGAAACTACTAGGTTCCAAGCCAGACATACAGAAGCTACACTTTTGGTTTCAGAAACAACTCTGGCTACTTATTTGGAAAACTAGAATGCAGTTCCACCAACTCTGCATAGAATGTAGGCTATATTAATCTTATCTGTGCAAATAAGAGTCCCATACATCTTAATACCACTATCCTTTCTGACCCAAACTTGCTTACTCTATCTTTCACATTGCTACTGGTCTGCAAGTCAGACTATATTCAAAATCCAACCTTCTATACCCTCATAGGTCTATATACTGCTTTATTGATACTGTATTTGCACTGAAGCACAATATTTCCACAAAACTGACTTCATCCGTAGAGTTAAAATTATTCAATAGATTATCAAACAATATTATCACTCAAACTGCTTCTTTACCTGTTGTATTTTCATCCAGAAACTGGATGATCTTGAATATATATATATTACCTTACTTAACTCCTCCTGTTCACTAGTCCTTGGATATAACTGGCTTATCCAACATAATCCAATGATTGACTAGGCTACTAAGTCTATCACTTTCCAATCAGACTTGTAAAAAAAGACTAATCTCCTTAAAATCTTCTTAGTAACTATTATTTCTGAAGAACTTCTACCTAGCACTTCCAATCCAAGTCCCAAACCTACAATCTTTTCCTGTCTATATATTACCATCATTGAAGCATAGTCATACATCCAAGCAGTGTAAATGTCAGAATCAACCACTTTCTACCTTATACTTCATCCTACTAACCTTATCAGAAGAGCAGTTAGGATTATAAACAATCCAGTTGATCTATCTGCTGTTCCAACTGAATGCTATAAGTTTGCTGACATCTTCAGCAAGGCCAAAGTAGAGACTCTAGCTCTGTATTATCTGTACCACCTACAAATCAAGTTAGAAGATAGAGAAAAACTGCCCATCAGAACTATCTACTTGCTCTTGACTACTGAACAAAAAGCTCTCAAGAAATTCATTAGTGAGAATCTTAATACTGTATTTATATGACTGACTTCCTCTTCCCACAGAGTGCTAATGCTTTTTGTAAAGAAGAAAGACAGCTCTCTTTGTCTATATGTCAACTTCCAAGAACTCAACTACATCATATAGAAGGATAGGTATCTACTTTCCTTAATATTTAATCTTCTTAACTTACCTAAGAAAGCACATATTTATACAAAAATCAACCTCTGTCATGTATATTACCTAGTACAGATCACAGAAGAGGATGAATGGAAGACAACTTTCCATACTTACTATAGATCTATTATAAACTCAAGATCTTAAACTAAGTTAAGAATAAAAACCTTGTATTGGGTTAATACAAGAGAACTCAATAGAGAACTCTGTACAGGCTGGTCTACCTTATATACCTAAGACTAATGGTCTGTGCTCTACTACTTTAGCCTACTCTAAATGATCATACATCTGCTTTAAGGTTAACATATGTATAATATACTATATAATGATATTCCTTCTAGAACCTTCTACCATCTTTCCTTGTAGCATGTGATTGTGTGACAGTGTGACATTGACAGTGTTGTGTGACAAATTGTGACAGTGACATATGATATCATGCCAATCCTTAATCTTTACTCTCAAAATAATAAATCAAAATTGAAAAAAATAAAAATAAGAAATAAAATAAAATAAAACAAAGTCCAATGTTTGCAAATCTGATACAAATACCTGTAAATATGCAGTTCTATTTGATAATGCTTATTTAAGGAATTTGCTATCTATTGGACAAGTTTGACTACAGCAAATTTTGTATCAGGACATGAGCCAATTATTAGAGACATCAGAGATCCAACCATTTGCTAGTACTTTTGACAGAAATTGGGGTCACACTGCTTATTATTGGGTTTAAACACATAGCCTAATAGCAGTAGGATACTTGTTAGATTGGTTGTTATATTGAAGCATGCTAGAACTTTGTTCAAGTATTCAGATTGGTCTATAAATATCTTTCAATCCTTGTGGTTATAACTTATATGCATTCCAAGAAACTCTTTGGTTTCTCTAAGATCATAGCATTCTTATTTCATCATAAATTTTTGCTTCAACTTTAAGAGAAGTAGGAAATCTTTTGAACCCATGAATTAAACATTATTGACATAAACAATTGCTATAACAAGCTCTTTAGTCTCTTCATCAATAAAGTAATACACACCAGTATCAAATTTACATTACTTAAATTCTAGAGCTAATATTGACTTAGTTATAGTCTGCTACCAAGATAAGCCAGCTTACTTAAGGCTATACAATGCTTTATAAAGTTACTAGACTTTCTTTTCTTTGCCAGGTAGCCTAAAATCTTCAGACTACTCCATATAGATTTTCTGATCCAGATCACCATAAAGATAGGCAGTTTTTATATTGATGAATAGATATTCCAGTCTTCAATAGCAACAACAGCTAGTTTTTGCAACAAGTCAAGATCTGTAATAACCATTAGACTTAATGTTGAATACCTAGCAATTCTTCATTGCTTTCCTTCCCTTAGGGAGGTCTACAACTTCATAAATATATCTGTCTTTAAGCAATTTCAGCTTTTTAAGACAAGACTTAAGCCACTTCTTTTGAATATCAGCTGGCAATCTAGTGACATCTTCAAGGCTTTTGGAAATTGGAAAAGACTCTGCTGTATATTGTGCTAAGAGAAAGCAAATTTGCTCTACTCTTTCTTTTCTTGCAAGGTGTGCTAAGTAGCTAGTGATAGCTAGCTCAGCTGATTCACATTGCAAGAGATAGAGTATTCACTCTACTTCTATTATTGTCAACAACTACTAGGCATTCACCTTCCCACTGGATATTATATAAAGTCTCATTTGTCTCAATAATATTGTTAAATGAGTTATATGAGTAATCAATTCCATTTATCCTTACTATTCTGGATAGTGGATTATCAGCAAATCATTATGTATTCTGATGAATTCTTTGTGATTTCTAAAAAACATTTTCATGTCTATTATGAGCTATGTTGGGGTTGGGAAACCTTCTCCTTGGCTACTATAAAGAATTTTACAGGACATTAGTAGGATGTTTTCATTCTCCATAAATATTTTCTTTTCTAAAGAGTATCTGAGTTTGGCACTTAGATCTCCTCAATTTAGGATCTTCTTGCAGTTTTTGTAGAGCAGGTTGCAAAGTTCATTGAGGACTGAGTGGTTGCATCTCAACATCAGAGTCAACATTGTTATCCTCTTCAATTTCTACTATGGGTTTTTTAGACTCTGGAGTAGGTGAGGGAAATGTAGACTTATAAAAAAGAGAAGGTGAAGAAGAATAAGTAGGGGGATTGTTTTGAATGGGAGAAATGGATATTGTGGAGTAGGTCCATCTTCTTCAGAAGAGTCAGATGCTAACAACTCTGTCTCTAGACTTATTTTGTCTAATAACTTATTGTACAATTTGTGCTTTTTTGCATAGGAGTCAGTATATTTTAGAAAAGAGTTTCTTGTCAAAGATAGCATGTGTGGAGTGGAAAATGATATTTCTTTGTATATGGCATATAAATTGATAACTATTGTCCTCATATCCAATAAATATCATCAATTTAGAACATGGTACAAGTTTATTAGCATAAACTTCACTGGGGAGAAACACATCAGCTTTACAGCCAAAGACATGAAAGTATGATGTTTTGGATTTATTACCCAAGAAGATCTCATAAGGTGTTTTCCATTTAAGATACTTAACAGATGTGCAATTGTATACATGAGCTGCAGCTGCTATTGCAAACTCCTACTAGAAATCTGGTAGGCATGCTTCAAGTTGTATTGACTGCACCTTTTCAAGCAGGATGCAGTTCAATCATTCAGCACAACCATTTTGTTGGTATATATGTGGAGTACTAGTCTCATAGACAATCTCTTGCTCTCTTAGAAAGAACTATAATTCTAATGTTATATATTCTCCTCTATTATCAGTATGTAACATTTTCAGAGAATGGGAAGTAGTATTTGGAAAATTGACTTAATTGCTTCTATAGCTTTAGACTTTTTGTGTAGAAAAGTAATATTGTAATAGGAGAAATGGTCATCAAGGAATGTAATCACTTGCTTGTATTTTGAATAAGATAAGGTAGGAAGCTCAATGAGATCTGAATCAATAAATTCTAGAGGCTTACTGGAGTGAACAAAGTTCTCAGAGAAACTAGGTTGGTGTATTTTTTCAAGAGTACAACTATAGTAGATATATTTTCATGTTGGAAAACAGATCTTCTTCACATCTTTAACATTGTTAAGGATATGATACATGACTGTTATAAGACAAGAGTGCGGACAGACTTTGGCTAGGGTTAGGGTTAGCCAGACATAGATAGATAGTATTATTATTAGTCTACAACGGAGGAAGAGCATGTGACCTGGAAGTCATGTGAAATAGTCTAGAGCAGTCTGGAAGGACTTAGGGTCTAGAAGGATTGGGAAGAGTCTAGAAAGAGTTAGGGTTAGGAGTGACATCAAGGGACATGAGTTCCTCATGGTGTACACATGGTGCATGCATGGTGATGGAGATTAAAGAGTATGATGTCAGAGCACATGGACATAGCATGGTAGCCTTGAGGTAGAAGTATGGTGGATGAGTAATAGGACATGAGAACAATGTATGGACATAAGGGCAGGTAGATATTGTTGTAGCATGGACCACATTATACTTATATAAATAGAGGAGCAATGCAGCAAGGGCTTCTTATCGAGTTCTCTTGTAATTCCCACTACTAGATAGCCTTCTGTGAGCTTTGCTGAAGTAAGCATACTGCAAGTGCTGTTCTGGCAAGTGGTTGCTACAACAATGACCTCATCAGAGGTATGTTCAAAATAATGATGCAAAGTCTCAAAGTCTAGATATCTAGTTGTAAGACTGATGGGATTGGAAACATCATGCTTGAGAATGCAAGTCTTCACAATCTGGATGTTGCCCCAAAGATTAGGAGTAGCCTATAAGTTTACTTAGTAGTCTATTAGTTGTCTTAACTAGTGTTAGGCATGGTTTGCACTTAAGGGTGGAAGTCCATAGAGTTGGCTTGGATATGTACAGAGTATAGAAACTTTATGTGATAAGCTCAGTAATGCAGACTTGTCAGAACAACCTTGGTCTCAACTTATGTATTATGCCTCCTACAAGCCACATGGTTGCAATTTCAGAGAATGGTCTTATAAGAAGTTGTAAGGAGAGAAGTAAAGTGTATCACCATTGACACCAGAGATTTAGCATCAACTTTAGTTGATTATCAGGCTAGCTATTACAAAGAGGTCACTAGCCTTAAATATATAAAATAACAAAAGGAGTAACTAAAACAGATCTCTAATCAAGTGTTTTATTAGTGAAACACTATATAGGAGTTCAGATTTGGAGAGAGGAAAACTCTATGTAAAGTCCAAGTAAATTTGTGGAGTTTGAAGGAGATAATTAAGCAATGGACAAAGATGAATATGACCACAGATTTTGACTCAAATAAAGCAAAATAACCATAGACTTTTGGTGGAATTAAGTCTGTTATAAAGTACCAAACTACTGACGGAGTTTTGGGTACAAATAAGGCCAAATAACTGCAGAGATTTGATGTCATATTGAAGTCAAACATGTTTCAGACATATTTCGGAGTTTGGGATATGACAACTAGTGATTGTCACAATAATAAGTCTAGTGATACTGTTATAAGCTGAGTATCTTATGGGGATCATGAGTGCATTTCTATACTATTTATATAATACATAGATGATCCATGCTATCAATAAATACCCTACCCTAAAGTCTATATGTTATTTATGAGTGTACAATATATACATTATAAGGTAAACATATTATTGACATGTATCTTGATGTTATTCTTTTAGCCTTTTCTCTCAGAATCTAGACTTATGACATCATGTCATGCAATATGTCATATAACCACAGTTATATGCCTCTTCATTTTCCAAAAATAAAAATAAAATCAAAATAAATTGTTAGTGTTTAAGTACACCATAACACTTATTAAAAAGTAAAACTGCTTTTATTGCCTTCTACTCTCAATCCAGACTGAAGAATTTGTCTAGTAGAAAGAAGATATATCTACATGCTAGGGACACAATATACTGGCTATATTTTTGACATAGCAACTTTAGTAGTTCATTTTTTAGAATCAAAGATCTCATGTTCAATCAGAACAGTATCAAAAACAACTATAAATAGTGATGCTTTTAAGTTTGCAATCTCAACTTTACCATGATTACCTGGAGTTGTTACAATCTTAGCTATGAGCTCAGGTTATACTTAGGCAAAGACTTGAGAAGAGATAAGGGATGTTTATAGAAGTGGTAAAGCATAAGAATATAGGATAGTATCTATGCTATATATACTTACAAGATATGAGGAATCAGGTTAGAGTTCGTGAGAAAGATGAGTTATAGTACATAAAGAGAAAGTGAGGTTGGAGTATCTACTATATGAGGTGCTGACTGAAACTACTTCAGCATAGCTGATTGTGTTATCATTACCCTTAACTCTTCTCTATGTTGCATCCTCAAGGTATCAATCATAACAATATCCTATTTTCAGCATTCATGTCCCCATAAATCAAACTAACACTTCAAGCTCTCCTATTACATAAGTAGCCACTATTTTCTTGTTGGGACCAATAATAACTTGTCCCCAATTATTGATGGCAATAAAGTATGGTTCATGTGGAGGCCCTCTCTGAAACATTTTTATGAGATATCTATTTTGTGCAGTTTCAGTATTGTATTTGTTGTCCACCAAAGCTATTGCCACTTCTTTCCAAAAATTGGGATCTTGTTCTCCTCTTGATCAAAGTGATTGATAATATGGTGGTGGTCTAAATATTTTTGTCTGAGTAGGGAATTTGACAAATTTCATGTACTTGAGCAAGTTGTTGATTTTCTCATTTATAAAGCTTAAGCTTTTTGTTGATGATAATGCTGAGCTGTCCACTTCATATAGTTTGATGAGAATGACTTCATCATCCTCAATCCTTCCTTCTTCCTTCTTTAATTCTTCCTCTTTATACAACTCCTGTATTTCTTGTATGTTATCATCCACATAAGAATTTTCTCTTCCTCTATATGCATCTAATTCATCAGCTAATATCTTTTGAATTTAGTATACTTGGTTTTCCATATTGCTTTGAATTAGATACCATAGATCTTCTGATATCCCTGTGATATTTGTTGCATTGGTGGTCCAATTGTTGATACTAGTCTTCAGAATTATTTCCTCCATTTTTGTAATTGTCATATTCATTTCTCCTACAATCTTCATCATGTCCTTTACTTGTTTGTGTATGTTGATCATTGCTTCCAGTCCTTTCAATGTTTTGTGATATAACCTCATCCAATTGTCTTATTCTGCCTTTATCATTCTAGCTTCATCTATATTGTTGAGTTTTCTGGTAATATAGGGGTTGAAGGAAGTAGAAGCAGTCAAGTAGTTATTTGTGGTTTGAGAAGACATTTGTTTTAAAAAGTTCAAGTAAATGTTTTGAACTGTCAAAATAAAACTTTGCTCTCCCTCTTTATAGATTTTAACTCGAATACCTTGTTCAATAGTTTTTGATTGCTTCTTTTGCATGAGATAACCCTGATTCCATGATCCATTGATCATGCTCATTCCCATAACCTTTCCAGTGCACAAGGTATTATGTCCCTTTACCTCGTTTCCTATGCTTCTTGATTTCTTTTACTTTATATTCTTCTTCCTCATTAATAATAGTTGGTGGTAGTGCTGGCTTCTTGTGTTGACCCTTGAACTTTGGTTTGTTACATCATATCAGGAGGTCTTCATTGAACACATTGTGAATTGCCCATCCTTCTGGAAGTTCTAGCTGAAACACTCCTAAGCCAATATCCTTTGAGATTTTAAAAGATTCATATCGCTTTTGGTCCAGCTTCTTTGAGGGTCGATTCAATTGAATATTTTTGTTTTCCAACTACATGTTGTCCCCAACCTTCAATTCTTGAGGATTTCTTTTCTTCTTGTCAAATTGTCTTTTCATATTCTTCTGTACTTCTTCTATTGATTTTGTGGCCTCTTCCTAGCTTCTTTGTAGGTCTATAAGAAATTCTTCTAATTTTAGAAACTTTGTTTGTACCACAAGGTTACCCTTCTATGGATGTTTTCTAAAGTTTAATTCAAATAGAGTCCTTCCTATTGCTGCATATCTTTTGTTGTTATACTGGAACTCTACAGCTGCTAGCTATTCTGTCCAGTTATCCTGCTAGTAATGGACATAGTGTCATAGAAACGTTCCTATTTCTTGATTGATTCATTCTGTTTGACTGTCTGTCCAAGAATGATATGCTATTAACAACTGCCTTGTGGTTTCCAGTGCTTTTGTAAGTTGTTTTATGAACCTAGATGTAAATTGTAGGCCTCTATCACTGAGGATTTTCCTTGGTACTCCATACAATTTCTAGATTTTGTCCCTGTATATTTTTGCTATGCCCTCTGCTAAAATGTTCATTGTCATCACTTTTAGCCAAATCATTTTCGTAAATTAGTCTACAATAACCACTATAGCATCCATTCCATTAGACCTAGATAAAGGTCTAATGATATTGATGCTGATTTCTTGCCATAGTCCTTGTGGTATTTCCAGTGGATGTAGTTCTCCTAATTTCTTTTGATGTTGAACTTTATTCTGTTGGCATTTGAAGCAACCTTGCATGTATTTTTTGATATCTTCCTTTAGACCTGGCCACCAATAATTCCTTTTAAGTAGGTTCATCATCCTTTGCTGTTCTGAATGCCCCACATCCACTGAATCATGATTTTCTTGCAAGATCTTCTCCTTTAATATCTTGTTATTTGGTATGTATATTCTTTCTTCCATATACACAATCTTATCTTGCTCCCATGATAATCTGTCTTCTTTTTCTAGTGCTTGGACCACTTCTCATTCTCTGGTATTGTTCTTTTTAATTTCTTCCAGTATTCCCAATTTGTCTGTTATTATAGTCCTCTTCAACATGGTTACTTTTGCTGTCATTTTTCTTGTCCATAGTTCTTCCTTGAGTAGCCAAACATCCTTGTTGTCCTCTTTCGTATTTACTTGATCTTTCCTTGACAAAATGTCCGCCTTCATGTTTGTTTTCCCCAGAATATGTTGTAAGATGAAATTATAGTCCTGCAGCTTCAAGTACTATCTGGCCTTTCATCCATTTAATTTGTGAGGCTCTCTGAAATATTTCAGGTTCTTGTGGTCCATCCAGATTTCAAATGGTTCCATTGCATCCAGTAAATATTGTCTCCATTTTGTTAAAGCTTCTATAATTGCCAGTAGTTCCTTGTTGTAAATTTTGTAATTTCTCTCTGCTGGTTACATTATTCTTGACAAAAACACTATTGGTTTCCATTTCCCTTCTTGCTCCTAGGATAGTACTCCTCCAATTGCATGTCCTGAAGCATCTGTTTCCACTCTAAATTTTCCTTCTCTCTTCAGAAGAGAAAGTACTAGTTGATTTATTATCTTGTCCTTGAGTTCTTCAAAGGCTTGTTGATGTTCTTCTTTATACTCTCACTCTTTCTTTCCTTTTAGTTTGTTTAATGGTTTTGCTATGTGGCTGAAGTTTTGAATGAATTGCCTGTAGAAGTTCACAAATCCTAGGAAGCTTTCTATATTCTTGGTCTTCGTTAGTGTTTTCTATTCTTTTACTGCCTTGATTTTCTCCTGTTTTATTTTAACTTGTTCTTTCCCAACTATAACTTCTAAAATTGGGATTTCTTCCATGTCAAAGTCACACTTTGACTATTTAAAACACAAATTGTGTTTTTTCACTATCTTTAAGAATCAAATTGTCCTTTCTTCTAGTTCTTTCTTCATCTTGGCTAGTATGACAAAGTCATCCATGTAGTTTGCTAATATCTCTTCATGAAGTAATTCTCTGAATATGCTGTTCATTATTCTTTGAAATGTTCCTAGTGAATTGTATAATCCAAAGTACATGACTTGCAGTTTGAATAGGCCTTTGTTTGTCAAGAAGGTAGCTTTCTATTCATCTCCTTCCTTGATTTGGACATTGTTGTATCTCTAGATAAGGTCAAGCTTGTTGAAGTATTTTACCTCCTTTAATTTGTCTATTACTTTTCCAATTAGAGGTAGTGGCGTCTTGTCCTTTATTGTGACTTTTTTGAGCTTTCTGTAGTCTTGAACTAATCATAGTGAACCATCCTTTTTCAGAATGTAAAAGCAGGGAGCTGCATATTGTGATTTTGATTCCACTATTAATCCTGCTTTAAGCTGTTCATCTAGCCACTAATTTAAAGCTTTTTCTTCTTTCAGTGTCATTATGTAGGCCTTTGCATTCAGTTCTCTTGGTGCTTCATCCATTAAGTTGATTTCATGGTCCCATTCATGTCTTTCTGGTAACTTTTCAAACTTCTTCTTGTTGAATAAATGTATGAAGGGTTGAATATAGTCTGGCAAATCTTCTGGATTCATCTTGTCTAGTTCCTTTCCAATTTCTCTGTTGTCCTGTGCTATTTGTTCTGTTGCCTGTGTCCTTCTAGTCTCAAACATAATGTCTTGATGTTTTATAGTACAGCTTTCTGGGCATCTTGTAAACTTTATTGTTCCATTCTTTCAGTTGACTTATGGGTTGTGTTTGACCAACCAGTCATGCCCTAAGAATATATCTGTGCCATTTAAATCTATTACTGCAGCTTCCAGCTGCTCCTTGTATCTGTTTATTTTGACTTCTAGAGGTGTCACCTTGATAACCTCTCCATTCTTTATTCCATCTGCATTGAATACTTCAAATGAGAAGTTTATTGGTCTTGTTTGAATCTTCTTGTCTTTGACCAATTGCTTGTTGATTTCTGTATATGTACACCTAGAATCCACCAGTACCTTCAATTTGAGCTTTTTGCCATTCTTCATTTTTACATCTGCTTGCATGTTTAATTCCTTCTTTCTCTCACTATTTTGGTGATTTGGAGTAATGTATTTATTCTGGGAATTTACATAGAAGATCTCTCATACTATGCCTACTCAAGATCATCTCCAAAATCCTACCCTTTTTCTTTGTTATCTTCATCATCTGATTCTTCCTAAATCTTGTGCTTCTTCATTAACTGCATTCCTTTACAGTCCTTGGCTATGTACCCTTCCTTGTCACATTTGAAACATTTCCTCATTTCTCTTTCTTTCTTCTTTGATCAGCATTCCTTTGCCATGTGTCCATACTTGTTGTAGTTGAAGTATTTTAGCTTTCTATCCCTGAAGTTCTCATTGGATTTTTCAATGTCCATAGGCTGTCCTTGCCCTCCATAGGTTATTCCTGTGCTCATCTTATAACTGTTTCTTCCTTCCATAGATTTGTATCCCTGTCCAACTGATGTAATTGCCACCTTTCACTCCTTGAGTGTTTCAGGTGCTGCTATGGGTGGGTATCCCAATATTGTTTTGATAATATCCTATCTCATGTTTTTCTTCAACAGGAATATTGCATACAGTTCATCTGTATCAGTCTTTATAGCTAGTGCTTTGAATTTGATCATGAAATCTGCTGTGTTTCATTTCTCTTGCTTGAAGGACTCAATCCTCTATTCAGCATCTACTGCCTTTATCTTGTCACTGAATGTCATTTTGATCTCTTTCATGAAATTGTCCCAATTCTGGGTGCCTAGTTCTTTATCTAGCTCATTGAGCTTCTTCTGTGTGTATATTCCCACTACACCTCCTCTGAGGTGAGCCAAGATTGCTGTGATCCTGTTGTTGGTCTCTATGATCCTGTTACTCTTGAGGTATAATTGTATTCCTCTCTACCAGTCTTCAAATTTCATTTGGTCCCCATCAAACCACTCTGAATCTGGGACTATGCTCTTTGGTATGACTGCCTATACATTCTCATTCATTGTTGCTGGTGCTGGTACTATCAACATCTCTGTATCTGTTTGTTTGTATTTACTTGAGGCTTCTTCTATAATCTGCAGAGATCCTAGTTATTCTAACAATGTCTCTATATTATTTGTTCTTCTGGAACTTGTCTTGGTTCTTCTTCATAGTTTGTACTATACATGTTTCATCCAATAGGTAACTCTGTCTAGTTTTGTCCATGGATTCTATCTACTACACCTCTCTTACAAGATGAGCTCATCAATGCTTTACCAAATGTTACAACCTTAGCTATGAGCTCAGATTGCACTTAAGCAAAGACTTGAGAAGAGATAAGGGATGGTAAAGCATAAGGATCAGGATAGTATCTATGCTATATATACTTACAAAATATGAGGAATCAGGTTAGAGTTCATAAGAAAGATGAGTCATAGTACATGAGGAGAAAGTGAGGTTGGAACACCTACTATATGAGGTGCTGACTGAGACTACTTCAGTACAGCCAATCATGTTGTCATTACCCTTAACTCTTCTTCATGTTGCATCCTTAATATATTGATCATAACAGGAGTCATATTAACAAAATCAGACTCAAATGGAGTAAAGTGGGCAGAAACACCAAAATTCAAGAACTATTCATCTTCATAAAAGCTGCCATGAGACACTTTTTTACTCTTACACAAAAAACATAGTGTCTTTTCACATTTAGAGAAATTCACAGTGATAGGCAAGTTAGGCAGAACAAATCTGTTTTGACTTGAAGCCATGCATACATAATTAATTTTCTTTGAGACTACAAAGTCCTCTATTACAGCCATTATATTAGCACATGGGATTGCATTGTCATATTTAAGAATAGTTTGTATAGATTGAGTAGACTAAGTCAAGAAGTTTAGTGAATCATTAATCTGTAAGGAAAGAGGGATATTGCAGTTATTCTTATGAAGTCTCATATAAGAGAAATCAGACTCAGCAATCTGAGAAGCAGAGTTTTAATCACTAGAAATTTGAAACATAGCTGTTTTCTAGTAGTTGGCAAAGACTGACATTAGATTAGGTGTTCCTGTAAGAGTCCATAAATAAGCCCAAAAAGTCTCAGCATTAGGCTGGTCATGCACTGACAAGTTATCTGGCAAAGTAGAATTAAGAATAGCTAGGAAGTTCCTTCTAGTTATCTCATTCATATTAGTAGTATAAGGAAGTGCTAAAGCATTTAGTATATCTTTAGCAGTGAAGACAGCTCCAGAGTAAGTAGTAAAAGCAAGAGTTGATTTAACACAGATCTCTCAGAAAGGATAGTCAGTAGGACCAATAAGCTTGGGAAGAGTAGTGACAAAGTTAGCCATTACTATTAATAAATATAATCAGCATGAATTAGGAAGAAAATGCAGTTAGCTAGAGCACAAATATTCAACCCAACCAGTGATGATTCATTAGCACATATAAGGTACAAAGGGATCCTGTAGACATGAAGTAATTCAGAATCAGCTCAATCCATAATAGGCCTGGAAGTAATAAGATATTAGCTTACTAGTAAAGTTGGTCAAGTTCTTCTTATCAATAAAAAGCAGTTTAAAAAAGTGCTAACTAGAGATTAAGGCAACTAGAGTTCATAACCTATTGAAAGGAACAGAATGCATAGTAGCATAGTACAGTGTGGATAATTAGCAACCACTTACCTGTAGTAGATAACTAGCAACCACTTACCTGTAGTATATACTTTAATAAAGAGCTGAGAAAGAGTGAGCAATGATGAAAGACAAGTAGTATTGGTAGGAGTTCAACCTATATGAAAATTTTACATCAAATATCTAATTAGGACTACTGATTATGGGCTATATATATACTAAGTAGAATACTTCACAACAAATGCAAGAGAATTCAATAGAGTTTTTAGTACAAAGTGTCTTCTTATATATGCTAGGTTAATAGTCTGTACTAAACTATATCTAACCTACCCTAAAGACTATATGTTTCATATAAGATTAACATATAGAAAATATATTGTATAATATCATTGTTCTAGAACCTTTTTCTATGTCATGTGATTCTGTGACTGTGACCATGATATGTATGACAGTTGTGATGTTATACTAAACCCTAACCCTAGATCTTCAAATAAGAAAATAAATAAAAATAAAAGCAAATAAGAAAGAATATTAGAAAAAACAAAGTCTACTCTAGTATGTGACAGGTAGGTTAGAACTACTTGTGCAACACAGACTATGATCTCACAGACTATGGTTTGTAGTATATAAGGTAGACTAGTTTGTACTGGAAACTATATCAAGAGATATAAAAATAACAAAAATTGAGAATAAATAGGTTTTGTAAAAGGAATAAATCTTACTTATCAAGTTGTAAGTGCCTAGGAACTTCAGTGATAATTATGTAGAGTATTCTACT
>Ga0157364_1002618_pt1 | contig 16908 bp, 5 predicted proteins | sample AttsexASBM2_FD_111476 | JGI IMG/M metagenome (GOLD analysis project Ga0157364, IMG submission 111476) | Fungus gardens microbial communities from leaf cutter ant in Ribeirão Preto, State of São Paulo, Brazil - Atta sexdens ASBM2 | ecosystem: Host-associated > Fungi > Mycelium > Unclassified ... | reverse complement strand
TGTGTGCCATTTGCATTCGAAATATCTCTATCGCATGTGATATCGATCGAATTTTGAGTGCAACGAGTTATAACGACAAATAGTTTTCTTTTCGTTTGGAAATTAATATAAACGCATATTTTGTGTAATAACATTGCGAAATATGCTTCAATTTTTCTTAATAATAAAGCAAATGTCATCTAATATTTGGATATTTTAAAACACAAAAATGTACAAAGTTTATACATCTTTGCTTTTGTTTATATAATACTATAAACAAATGAAACTTAGCGAATAAGAATAAATTAAATAAAAAAAAATTCAATATCAAAAATATACATAGGCTTGAAAGATTATTTAACAAAATTGTTATAATAAAATTTATGAAAGCAAACGTGTAAAGAATGATTGGATAAGCAGTATCAATGAAAGAGCGAAGCAATTTTTGTGTAACTATCGCAGTTATTAGAGGGACAAGGAGGAGAGAACTGCCACGTTATTATGTACACATTTGTAGCGAGCAATTTTCTACCCATTAATGCAATGATTATATAACAGAGCTGTTTACGCTTGCAATATCAATGAATAAGATGTAGAGTGTCATAATTTATATCGCATACAATGTAGGATTATAAAAACGGACGGAATCCGTTCGTGGAGAATTTCTTCCGATTTGAATCACTCGATGTTTAATTTCTCGCGAACTATATTTATCACAAAACGATCTCGCACAGAAGTCAGTATTAATTAGTAGACATATCTAAAAAATAGTTCGAGATATTTTAATCCCTAAACAATTTGTAATTTGACATACATGAAAAAAAAAGTTGCAATTACCATAATTTAACTTTACCATAATTTATTTACCATCATTTTCAATTCTATATTTTTGATAGAATTCTATATTTTTGATATTTTTGATAAATATAATTATTATAAGTAATAGAGGAAAGGCTCCTATTATGAGATATCGAGTTCATTTTGGGTAAAAGTTGGCTAGAAGTTCATAGGCAGAATTTAAAAAAATAATAGATCATTTTGAAGGGAACTTAATAAGTTTTAAGATAGTGTTATATAAAATTTAATTCAAATTCCTTTTTTTTTAAATTTAAATTAAAGAAGTATAAAAAGTGAGTAAATCGCAAAGTCAAAAAAATTGTGTTTCTAATATAAGATGCTCCGAGAAATCGATAGTAAAATGCAAAGTATATCAGTATTACAATTAAAAAACTTTATTTAATATTAAATTAATTCTAAAATACAAACAAACACATTCAGCATGCGTGAAAAATAAGTAGATTATACCCAGAACTTGTCTTCAGGTAATTGAAATCAAACATCGCAGAAATAGGCATTCAACGTTCATTCCGGTTGTCTTTTTTATTATTGTACAATAACATTTATACTTTAGCAACGATTTTCACTGACATAGGAGCATGGGTTATTTCATATTACAAATACCTTGAGTATCTCATATTACAATTTCCACGCCTTATGGTTTTACGATCATCAAATCTATGTTCTGTAATTAAACAATTCTCATATTCAACATATCCCATATTTTTCTATTAGTACAATCTTACTCTATCACTACATGAAGAATTTATTGCCAAATATTTATTTATTAAATAATAAACAAGATTTAAAAGTTCATCTTAATAAAAATTGAAGACATCCAAATTTTAAAATCTTGTTTTACAATAACTACAGACATGATCTAATAATGAATTTTCTACTAAATAGTTTTCAATCCAAGAGCAATAAATTCATGATGGAATCAATAGATAGCATTTATTAGTTTAGCAGAAACGCCACTATTAGACGCCTATCTCATAATAGGGGACTTTCCTCTAATAATTATAAAACATATTTATAGTATAAACAAATGAAATGTAACGAGTGAAATGTTCATAATATTATAAACAAGCATAAACAAGTATAAATTTTATACATTTTTAAGTTTTAAAATATTCAAATATTAAATGACGTTTGCTTTATTAATAAGAAAAATTAAACATATTTCGCAATGTTATTACACAATATGCATTTATATTAATTTCCAAACGAAAAGAAAACTATTTATCGTTATAACTCGTTGTTCACTCAAAATAAATATTATAAATTGTAGTAGTAATAATTATAAAAATGAAGCTATTAACCATATTTTAGTGCAATTATAATCACAATATTGAATATTTTTCTCTCAGAATACTTTTGGAATTTTTAAACATACGCAGACTCATATAATAATTAAAGGGAAACGCACCGTTACTTAGGTATCCCAGAACGTGAGATGAGATGGCCGCGAGCTGCAGTAAAGGGATGATGCTGCGCATCATCGAGATCTTTTCTATTCAAGTTCATTACTGCGAAATAATCGGCATGGTATGTAATCGGCGGGCAGAGCGGAAGTGATAAAAGGAAGGAAAAATAAAAACAAAAAAAGGATAACTCGGCCGTCCTTAAAACATGCGATGAATCCGCCATGGCAAGTCAAGAAACCTTTGATAGCAACGCTCGATAGTATAGCGATGCTGAGCGCCGGCGCCTTTCCCTCGCAGCCCCATTGGTGCCGAAGGCCCTCTCCACACGAGTGCCCGCCGCCGGGTTTCCTTGGAAACGCTTCGTTCACGCTGATGTCTACCCTCGCCCACAGAAAACCTCTTTCAATTAGGCAGCCTGCCGCCCGACAGACCCACGAATCCCGGTCCGTTTTCTCTCCCGTTCCCTTTACTTTCTCTCTTCTTTTTTTCTTCTTTTCCATCTTTTTTTTTTTAATTTCCTCTCGCCTGACGTTTCCCGCTTCACCGAAACGGACACGCGCCACTATAGAGTCCGAGGTAAAGAAGTCACCGAGTACCACGGGTGACTTTGAAATCACTAATTCGTTAAACAATCGGAAAATGCGCGCCGAGGTCAATATGTCACGCGAGTCTGAACAGAAAGAAGTTCTATATCGCTAACTCTCGACCACACAATGATTTTTCTGATATTCCAAAATTTAACTAAATACAGCTGTAAAAATATTTCCGTTGGACCATTTTAATAATTGCTCATATAATAAATAGAACGCTCAAACATAATAAACAATGTGGCAAAAAGTTTTGATATTCTAATAATCAACTGGGTATCTCTAGTTATTTTGATGGTCCAATAAAATTATTTTCAAATCGATCTATCTAAAAATTTAGATAGATACTTTAACAAAATCTTTCTTTCCATGTGACATGATAAAATTTACGTCGAGAGGCAGACATTGCAATAGAAAAAAATATCGACTTCTTAAAAATATATATTATGGAATAAGGGATATTGAAAAAACGATATCTCGGAATGAGATTAGCATGTGGAAAAATAACTTATAAGCGACACAAATTAAAGTTCACGAATCGCTGCGAACTTCGAGATATATCTCAACTGATCGCAGAAGTTTTTCTTTCTTACATAACTAAGATTATCTCGATTGTAAAGTAATCTTAAAGTACTCTTAATCGATGATATCTGAATAACTGTTTCCGCCCTGCAGACAGATAGACAGACAGACAGATTTTGTTACACAGAAAACAAGTACGGGAATACGCGTCATATCCGGCCAATCGCATGTGCGAATTTATATACGCGCACGCGAGAGGGAGCGTGGCTGATTGGTATGCAGCACAACGCCCAGCTTGACTGACGCCTCCAAGTTGCGAATAAAATTTTCATGAATTTCTATTAACTCCGTTTTTCTAGACGTGCCCCGGAGACTTAAAAAAGTTCTGTCAGCTGATAGCCGCGGGAAGGTCACAATTGCCCTATCGCGCTGGTCAAATCCGATCGAAAAGATCATTTTTCAGCTGCATTGTGTGGTTTTTAAATTAATTTAACGTATAAAATTGTCATAAAAATGCAAAAATTAAGAGTAATTAAGAGTAATTGATATTTAAAAATGTTATCCACATTTAAAAAGTAGTTTCAATATAATGCATTTCCTTTCGATCCTCTAAACCAAACAAAATAATATTAATACTGATTGCAAGCATAAATTGGAATCTTAATTTATAAGTTTCTATATTAATTTTCATTACTTTTAGTGACTGCTCTTTATTGTTCTGAGTTTTATTATTATAAATAAAATTTTTCATTTTAAAGCAAATAATGATCCTCCGTTTTCAAAAATAATAAAAAAAGTTTTTCAAAAAAAACAATAATTATTTTTCAATTTGATAGAAAATTAATAACTAATCAAATATCAGCAAAAGAATAACATGACCAAATGTCATTTTTATCACTTTCATTTCATAACTCTTAAAAAACATTCTTTTTAAGCTGTGTGACAACCTTGATGGTTTTTTAGCCTTTTAAATTGTGGTCACGATTTTGATTATAAAATTAAGTTCACTTTTAATAATTGATAGGACAATGTTTATTAAATCGTTCATGATAATACCATGAAAATCGGTTTTTTTTAATTGTATTCCTTTTGAAGTAAGGGAACATTATCGTACGCTAACTTTCCTTTCAAATCTTTAATCAAATACACGCTAATAATGCGCCCAACAATCGAACGAAGAGGTCGATAAACTCTTACATAAATAAGACAGAAAAATTCAAGCCTTCTCGTTTCATAAACTCTGAAATTTCCGTCAGTTTCGTATTTAGATAAATCGCGGAAATCACGAATGTATTCTTGCTGTCAAAAACACATCATACTCGTTAAATTATAATGCGAAGATGCCTCGATTTACTGTGTCTTTTTTAATTTGATCCGACGTTTATTGTTGATGCGTCTATTTTTAATTTTTATCATTAATATGCGCTATTTTTGATTCGTTACACTTCTGCATATTAAGATAGTATAATTAATTCTCTCTTATAAATCATTCCTCTAAAAATTTTATTCCTAAAATAAAACTTATCTCTGAATTACATGTTAGACAATAATGAGTTTAAACTGTAATTATGATAATTGATAATAAATCCATATATACACAGAAAGAACGATTTTGCTAAAATATTTACAATTTTGCTGGAGAAACAGATCTAAAAATAATTTTGTTGGACTATCAAAATAATTATGTAGGAATCTAAAAAAATAATAATGTTACAAAAATTTTTTATATTCTATCAATTAGTTTGAATTTCTAATAAAACTATTTTTAGATTTGTATCCAGCAACATTTAAGATCTTTCAGCAAAATCGTTCTTTCTTATAAGGTGACTCAAGAGGAAATACCACAAGGAGGAAAACGTATTTTGTTTATAGCTTTTTTTTCATAGAACGCGTGTTGAATATTCTGACTATGCAAGCGTGTAATAAATTGTACAATTATCAACGGAAAATGTTCGTGCATCAACATCGAAAAAGATTTGACGAAATACAGCTTAGTGTAAAACCTAGCAAATAATATATGATTTTGATTAGTATTTCTTAGTAGTCATATGACTCGTATAAGTTATATAATTTGTTATAGTTTTATATGCATAAATGTTATAATGACATCTTCCTGCTACACTTGAGGGAAGATAACAATAAATACGAAATATGATCTTTCCTAATTAATATCAACATTAAAACAATTATATAAATTAAAATTTGGAATACTTTATATAATTCAATTATTTTAAATTAATTAAATGCTGTTTAAATGAATAAAAATTGCAAATAAGTAAAACATGCAAGTTTATTGCGTCATATCATTTAATTATTTATTTATGGTATCTTATCCGTATGTATAAGAGCAAGATGTTACTTTTTCAAGATATTTTTCCAAAATATTAAAAGCATTCATCTATATAAATAAAAAAGGTCTCTAGAATATAAATATTTTTTCGTAACTGAGTTCAATGATATTAAGAAGTTATATGACATTAAGAATAAAGGCTTAAATTGGCGTCTTCTTCCAAATCATCATCTTACATCTTTTATGTCTTTATATTGAAAAAAACTTTAATAGATTGATACGTAAGAGAACAGCTTTTGAGGGAATCGTGGTTGAAATTTCTGGATCTTTGATCCCGGAATTCCTGATGCCAGAGACAGGACTTGCGAGCTTCCGCAAAGTTTCGTGGTCGCCTTGCAACCAAGTGAAACCCACCAAAATTCGGAACCCCGCAGGGCGAGGGCTTAGCTACTGCTCCAAGTTTCACTTTAATCCAAAAAGCCGAGATAGGCCGGCACAATTGATTCTACCAAAGTTCCAGTACTATCTGAGTATACATTTCTGAGGATAGCCGCGAGGTTACCATATGGTGACAATTTACGATATCTTTAACATTTCTCAAATATTATATCTGTGTCACCAAATTTTTACAGTCAGAAATATTATCTTTTTATATTTATAAATTTTTATAAAATTATGTTTTCTTTAGGTCTTACATGTTCGGCGTATTATTATTTTGCTCATGCAAAATTCCATATTTTATGTAATATATAACAATAATAATAATAATAAATCATTATAATAACTGAGAAACACTTATATAAATGAATCGGTTGCACAAAGCGCATATGTTACAAGAAATTCAATCTAATTTTCTGATGGGGAAAAGATAATTAATAATAAAATGAGTTAAATAAAGGCACATATATAAGAGTCAAGTACACAGAAAGTACATTGATGCGCAAAAACAAATAAGAAGTTTAATGCGATAAGATTTCAATTATATATAGCATTACATACGTTAAAACTTTCAAATCAATTAATGTTTTGGCTACATTTTCGAGTCATCTTCAAATCTTAGAAACACTTTTGCATGAAAGATAATTAATATTTCCGGTGAGTCGAATTATAAAGAGTTTGATCAATGTCCTCTTTTTAATGCAATGGCCGATTTAAATAAGCGTCCAAACGTAGTTTGCTGATTTATAACTATTTTAACGTGTATAACAAAAGCCCGCACATAATTCTGACACAATGTGAAGTCACGCGATAAGTTCTCTAGCACACGTTAAAATTAATCATTTCGTACCATCGGCGGTGTACATTTTGACCACACCTACCTGAACGCGACTTTCCGTGAGACCGATCCTTAGTGCTATTTCCTCCCTCAAGAAAATATCCGGGTAGTGAGTTTTGCCGAAACACCTTTCGAGCTCGTTGAGCTGAGCCGGGGTGAAACGCGTCCGATGTCGCTTTTGCTTCGCAGGTTTATCATCACCTTGCCCGATCGCCGCCGCGCTACCTAAAATACAGAGCCATGGTTAAATAAGTATTGAATTTTCTCCGGTTTCTTTTAGTTCTACTTGTTAATCAAAAAAATACAGCCTTGGCTATAAATATAAAGCACTCTCAAAAAAATTATTTCCTCAAAAGAGTACAATAATAAAAGTCAAAAGAAGAATAAAATAATTCAATTGCTTGTAAAAATAAAATGTATTTCAATAAAAATAGTTTTTAAATTTATTTTTCGTTATGTATAAAACGTTTACGTCAAACTTTCAGGATGCTTTATATACAAGACTAAGGCTGTTAAAAGATAAAACCAGATTTTTCTCTGCTACATATCTTCTACATTTTGAAAAATAGAAAATAAAATGTACGTTGTGTACACTCTATTTATTCAAAATTAATCGATATAAAAAAAACCTCTATATAAAAAAAGTATAAAATCGATCAGAACAAATATAATATCAATAAGGTTTTTCCTTCTTTACAGATCACATTGTAATAATATCAAGATATTTAATGGACAGTTATCAATTTTATTTTAATTTCAATAATTGTTAAATATCTTAGATTAATAAATTTATATTCAAGCTAATGGTAAGATATTTCATAACTACGCTTATTAAATTTAACATGTGCTGCACATCAATCAATAGCTAAATTTTAAACTAATTATATTTAATGCACGTTTTAATTAACATTTTCGTTTCTAAGTTTTATTTATATAACTTCAATGTTAACGTGACATATGAAAATGACATGGTCAATTTAACATCAAATCCGGAGTAATAATTTGAAAATTGATATTTTGATTTAAGATATTGTTCTGAAAAAAATTTCTAAATCTTAATTGATCTACTTTTATGATATATATATATATATATATATATATATATATAAAATCTATTTTTTTATAATACTAACTCTAAACATTTGCGCACAGAAATAAATATTTACTCGATAAAAAAGTAGTGAAATCAAATTAATGAGTCTTGTACTAAATAAATATATGTTTACATTTAATTAATATTATTTAAACAAATATATATTATAAATTTAGTACATTTTTTCAGTGTAGGTGTTATTATTAAATAAAAGTTTCTAAATCTGTATATTTGCATGATTGTACTTTGGCTTTAAATAGTTTCGAATTTTTAATAAATTTAACTTGTCTTATGTTATATTAAGTTTACGTTTTCGACACTTTTATTGCAATTTATCGTGATGATTACGAAATATAAACTGATAAATGACGGTTAAATAAATACCGCGTTATACCTTTTTCAATCTATTTAAACACTTCTCCCAAATGATATAAAAATATGCTATTGCACTCAGCAGAATGGTTTCGCCTTCTAACTCATAATGAAAACATCGCGCAATCCGTTTTGGGAATATATCATACACTTAGCAGTTGCTCATGTAATATTCGTGGAAAATCGATGCGATTCATCTTTCCATTTACCATCCAGATAGTTAAATGAACAGATGAAATCTGTCAATCATTCACAATCGTGAATCATTCACGAATTCGATGCTATCTTAAAACGTAAATAAAAGACGCATAAAGTAATGCAATTAAATTCTTCGTGTTAAATTCCTTTTATTTATTCATTCCTTTTTAGCATCGTGACACTATTCTACTATCAAAATTGTGAGGTGAAAGGTTAAGGATGTATTAGGTCTCTCTCTGCAAAAAGTGACTGGAATTAAAAATTTAAATCTTCCATATAAAAATGAATATTATAAACAATTTAACGTCAATATTTATATTTAACAACTTAATAATTTGAATGAAAATTGTCTCATTTCATCTTAATTATTTTTTAAAAACACACATCTACTTCTTAATGAAATAATTTCTTATCGATATTCTAAATTGTGCCGCCAAACTATATTACTTTCAAACACAATGTTCATAGACAAATTTTCATATTAAAATCAAATTTAATTTTGTTAAAAAATACATGCAATACATCCTTAAGCTCGTGATTCGCATTAATCGTTTCCCTTGAATCGTGTCTCTCGAATGATTGTTGAGGGGAAGAAAATGAAACGTTTTGCAGCAGACACGAGAGCGAGCTTATACGTACCTGTGCCGGGCATAGTCATGATCAGTTCCTGATGAAGCGTGAGGCCACCACCCGCGGACAGACCGGAGCCCAGATTCACACCCAGCACGCCGTGCTCCTTCTCGTACCGCTTCAGATCTTGTGCATCCTTCGCTCCTACGTGCCAGCGTGCGGCGACGAGATGGGTAAGTAAGAAGGCAGAGAAAAAAAGAAGACACGCCGCTTCAGTTTTCTCCCGTCTTTTTTCTTTTTGCCGGGCTTCCTCGTGCTCCGCACATGCCTCTCGCTCGCCCGCCCCACGCGCCCGCTCTACGTAGTTTAAATTTGTATAGGAGCAGAAGCTGGCCGAGGGGTGTACGGATCACTTAGCGAGGAGGTGCGAGAATCGTCACCGTATACTCCGGACTTCTAAGCGCGCAAACATACGTCTCAATACTCAATACATACTCGTTTGCAAGTAGATGTACGCATAAACGTACGTACATATGTACACCTCGTGTCCGTACATGCAAGCGTATGTGCCACGGCGTACGTCATGTGCATACGTGAACGCATTGCGCATCGTTGTATCGCGGAGGGTGTCCATCTCACAATCAGATCAGAACACCACCCACACTACTCTATGTGTCAGATCGCAGGTATCGCACGTCGTTGTGCATTGTCAAAGATGCTTACGTAATTTACGAGGTAAACTAGTTTAGTCAGGTACAATCACAACGTACGACGCGTTTTCTGCGTCGACCAAGGAGGAAAAGACCACTCGTTAAAAATTTCCACCCATGGAGAACGACAAATGCGCAATGGAATAAATGTGATGGAATAAATGCAATGCTACGCGAAAAATATAGAAAACACTGTAACAGCTCGTACAAAACGGTTATTATTAGTTTTGACATTTATATTGACGTTTATATACGTGATAAATTTTTCGTAAAATTAGACGTTTGAGGCAAAGATTTTTTTTTATTGATTAAACGATCTTAAAGTCGTACTTTTTCTAAATTTCTGTGTAAATGTTAATATTTAAAAAAAAAAACCAATAAAAAATATTATTGTTTATTGTATGAAAAAGAAATTTCCTGGAAGATCTTTTCACTGCACATTTTATACAAATTCGTTATTTAATAATTTGATTTAAATATTCATACTTTCAATAATAAAATTAATGCAGAATAGAATATATAAAATATTCTATCAGTTTCGTTTGTGTGCCCATAGATATAAAGTTATATAGAGATACCGAGAATCAATATTGAATTATCAAGCCATCGTGTAGTAAAACTTAACTGAATGAATATCTTTATATGAATGAATTTTATGACAAGTCATTTTATGATAGATCTTCTTATTCGCGTTATAGAACTTAATGATTTTATTTTATTATATACAATTTGATGGTTCTGGTGTTTATAAGACTTCTCATTTCATAAGAATTCAAATTCTTATACGGATTTATTTTTTATCTTCCTCGAGATTCTCCGTATACAACAATGATAAACTCTATTATCATACACACAGAAATATCACGCGTAATCCCAACATGAATCACAAAGTATCATAGCACATCTTCAAAAAAAAAAAACAAATCTGCAACATTTACTTTGCGTAATTGCCCGTATTATTTCGAGATAATTTCCCTCTAGTTAAAGATTATTTAATTCCGCATTAATTGACCGGATTATCGAAGATAATAATCAAATTAAAATGCTAATCACCAAAGGATCGCGTGGGACGCAGCTAAGCATTCGTTCTACACGTGTATTTTTTCGCTCATGGAGTATCACGGTAATTCAGGATACGTGAAGCGGCCATAGAAAAAAAAACGAAATTTTTATAACGCTTGGCCGCGCGTTTATCGACATTTGAAAACTTCGTGATTGACAGCCACCCGCTTGAAACGTCTGAATAATAAAGTCATAAATCACATTACTATTCGGAAATGTCGTGACAGACGTATTTATTCGCGTGTCACGCTTGCGAGCTATGCCCGCGTTGTCTCAACGGATTGGCCGATGCACCAAATACAATTAACGTATATCATAAAAAATTTTAACGGACACACTTTAAGTGTTGCGAAATGCGCGCAATATTCCCAAATCTCATTTTTTGATAAATTGAAGGATGATAATTGAAGACGTATCGATGTAGTCTGCGAATCGGCCAACCGTTAGTAAGTATATGTTTGATCTTATTTGACGGAAGACAGATATAAAATGCAATTTATGAGAAACAAGTCCAACGTCGGTGTGACGTCCCTCACGTTCCCGTAAACTCAGATATAATTACTCCGGACGATTACGATTGTTTGCACGAAATCGAGATTCTATTTGAATAAAAATGAATAATTTCAAAAGAAATCCTTTCGCCATTTGTATGCGTTGCCATAATTATTCAGTTCATTCGATAATCGCAGTATAACGTTAAGTTAAAATTGAACGAGAAACAAGTGTTTAAATCGCATGGTGACAGTATAAATATGATGGAAAAAAATCAACGCTTAACGTGAAAAAAATAGAGCTATAACTTTCTTTTAATCCAGTTAACGTGTAGCGCTTTACTCAGTTCTCACCACCTGCAACATTCTAACTCTCTAAACCGTTCCTCAACTTCTCGCGTAATGTAATCAGTGTTGAGGTAATTAAGATCATCAAACTCGAGAAGCGGCTTTCTTGAGATGGAGATCGAAGACGTGCAACGTCACGTGTTACCGGCACATTTCACTATTCTTTTGTGCAATTTTCTATCCTGAATTTCTTTACCTGACAATTTTTTCATTTATATAATTCTAAAAAATAAACCTGTTGCAAACAAATTTTCCTAACTTAAAAATTTTCTTAACTTAAAAAATGTCATAAATTAATCTAACTCACTATAATCAAAGAAAACATTATAGAAATCATATATACAATTGTAAAAGTAAAATAATTAATAAGATTATTTTATTCCCATATACAAGATAAAACTCAAATAATTTTATTAATTATACAATAATAAGTAATAAATAATTTATTATTTATAAAAAATTGCGAATTATATTTTTATCATGATTTTATGCAAATGCCACACAAAAAGATAATAAAAATACATTTTATATAAAAATAAATTTAAAAAGTATTAGTTTTTGCACGTCGCAAATAATAAATGCAAATGAAAAACTAATATACGAAATGTGATTCTATGAATATCTACAGATAAATAATTCGTAGTAATAAATTATACGTAGTAATAAATTATACTTTTATACAGAAATAAAGAAAGAAGGGTCAATAAGGCCACTTTTGTGCCCTCTACGAATTTCCGTTAAATAATTTTTTTTGTATTGTATACTCATTAGGAATATGAAAAGTAATCATTATATGGAGGAAAAACCCGATCCATAAAGTCCTAATTAATTATTAGTTTAGACATATCGCTACTTAAACCCTTTTTCATGATTAATAAGCAAATTAATAAAATATTTTTGTTCATTATACTACTCTACCAACGTATTAACATTTTAAACTATCTATCGTCCCCAAAGTGAAAAAAATTAATTTTTTTATTACTTTTAACGAATCGATACCAACTCAACATTAAATGTTGAGGCCCACAGGATCACTCATAGTGATCACTGTTTGTTGCCTATAGGCTTAAGCCTCTACACCGCGTCAAAGTTGTAATCATAGAGAGATTTTTTATATTTTTTATTTTTATTAATTTTTGTGTTTTTTGATTTTTGTTTTTTTTTTAATTTTTTTTTTAAATTGAAAATCCCATTATTGTAGTATATGGATATCATTTGATAAGTACATATGTCAAGAGTAATAAAAAAATTCATTTCTTCATTATAAGCTGTATTCATCTTCACCTTAGGAACGATAGATAATCTAAAATGACGTTAACATGATGGCAAAACAGTATAATGAACGAAAATATCTCATTAATTCACTTATTTGTCATAAAAAGGGCTTAAATAGGTATGAGAATGATATATCTAAATTAATAGTTAATTAAAGTTTTATGGCTCGAGTTTTTTCTCATATAATAATTATCTAACATTTCTACTGATTATATAATACAAAAAAAATTGTTTAATGTAAAATCGTAGCAGGCACAAAAACGACTTTATTGACCATCCTTCTATAAAAAGCATTAATTTTTGCAAGTCGCAATATTGCAGTATAAATAAAAAACTAATATAAAAAGTATGATTCTATGAATATCTATCAATATGATAAATATTTCGTAATAAATTATACGATATTAATTGCAATCCACAGTTGTGGTAGGATTATTCACAGTGGATTAGCCGGGCGAAACAGTCCCTACACGAACCGACGGGTGATGAAAATCAAATTGATTAAGAGGAATTCAGATTCATTTGAAATTTATCTTTTTTGTAAGCATAGAATTAAACATACTGATATGATTAGAAATGAATTTTAGAAATATAATTTCATAAAATAAATGAGTAAGAATAAAAATTCGCATTAAATGGTGCAAAATATAAAATATTAACAATTGTCAAATGTATTAACAATTGTATTAATAACACTTATTTAGCGATATATTATGATCCATTTTATTAATTGTTTGCCTACTTTTCAATTCGCTATCAATAATTTACATTTAACCGCTACTTTCTATATATTTTACTCGATGCAATTAACATACTGAAAGATGATATATGGATATTTCTATTATAAATTTCACCGTAAACGGCAAGTAATTAACTTTAACGGAGTTATGTGACCTATAATAATGCGCATGTGAAAGATTTAGAAGGATTTAAAATTATATATAACTAAATTTATAATCGATCTATTTAATGAAGATCGTTTAGCGTTCGATATTTCTTTCCGTTAGATTCTATTTCATTTTGAATATCTTTTATTATAATAGCACGCTTACAATTAGACCGGGAACACTCGTAGTACTCGTAATAATGTCTGATTAATTAACAACGTCACTTTCAATTGTGATTGTTAATTGTAGCAAACCGACATAATAATCCCACGTTACGTGAACAAAAAGCTGACACGTTAAGCTTGAAATAAACTAGCTTGCGCACTTATAAAAGCTGTGAAGAAACACGCTTCTTATGGGACACCTGATGCTACAACGGTCCTCGACGCCGCGTTTGAATTCTAAGACTGAAGTATCAAAATTTAACACCATTATATCATTATTGTGCCATCACTGGTCTTCTCTCATTTCATTCTACATTCTAAAGGTACAAAAGATGCAAAATTATAAATGAAAGCGATGTTTAGTGTTGCTTTTTAATATTTCATAACCTCAACACAGCAATGAAATGCACTAATAATTCACTGAGAAAAACGTTTTTTTAGTTGCCAATAAAAAGTACAAATAAAATGTATTTTGTTATACTAATCAGAATTTTGATTGTGATTAAATTTCTGGTTGTCTCGATTAGAACATATGATAAATTTAATTATAAGTGTCTGATTTGTACTTTTCTGGTTGAATCTACCAGAGTTCCAACTTAATCAGAGTTTTTCTTGTTATATTTGTTACGATAATGTTGATCATAAGTAAAATATTCAGCACAAATAAACGCCAAATTCGTGATCAAGATAGGACTTAATGCCTAATATGTTTGTTTGAATTTTATAATTTCCAGTTTATTATTATTATTGTTACTATTCACTTTCATTTCTTTCCAACTTGTATTAAAATTAGAAAAATTTAATATTTTTGTCGGTACCGCTTTTAATGTTATAGATGAAATAGGCTGCCACTAAAATCGATGGATATTCTTGCGACTGGCACTTAATCCTGGAAGCCTTAGATACGAACACATGTTTTTTCACACCGGTTAAAAATTTGTTTAATTCGATATACGGAACACACCGGATTATAAATCGGAAGCGACGTGCCGTCGGCAAAACATCAATGGCTTCCGAAGAATGGCTGGTCGCAAGTTCAATGCTCGTGATTGAAATGCATTTGTTATACATGATTGAGTGAAGTAATGATCTTTCAAACATTAGAATGATCCCTGATTACATAGTAACATAACAGATAACTAAAACGTGATTAATTCTTGTAATGCTAAAAATATGATTATAATAATCGATACGATGAACGTGACCGACACATAATGACTTTAATTTTAAGTCACAGTTAAAAATGGACTAATCACAATACAGTCCATAATTGCGTGTTAAATTCATGTATTCATAACCGGTCCAAAATATACACTCAATTGTTCTGGAGAACATTTGAACTATTCTTCTCAGTAGAGTTTAAAGACTTTTGAAGAACTTGGATTTAAAACGCGAAGGAAACGCGATGAAATCGTGAATCTCGGCCAGCTTGAGGATTTCTAAGGGAATTGGAGCTTATTCTTAACACACAAGGATTGTTTTAACTGATGTTCGACGGAGATCGGCGGTATTCGAGATCGCTAATTCAATCCCAGCACAGTTTCGTTGACGCACACTAATCAGATGGAATTTTCTGACTCAAGTGTATACGGTACTTACCGGAGATACCGTGTACGGAACCACCGGCGGTGATATTGTTGAGCATGCCGCTCAACCCCGGGAGCGTAGCTCCGATACAGCACGCGGAAGCGGAAATCCGCGCAATACCGCGAGCACCTCACCCTCAACTCTCGAGGAAGCACGGACAAGAAAAAAAACTGCGACTGCGACTGACGGCGCGACGCACAGAGCCTTTCCTGGATGAGTATTTAGATGTATAGAGACGAGCCTGAGGACCGGCCCGTGCCTCAGGAAGGCAAACAGCGAACTGGCCGACTGCCATATCCGAACTCCCCCACTCACGCCAGCTTGCCGGGTATATCGACATCCCATTTGTTTCAAAGCGCCCACCGTCGATCTCTCGCTTCAACCACCGGCTCGCGAGAGTCCCTACTACCTCGCCTTCTCCGCTGGTGGGCGTGATATTAAATCGCTCCTATCCTTCAGATCCAACACTAGAATCCAGGAAGGTAGCTAGCTGCAACAGCGCCTTTCTTCCAACTCTCGCATTTAACAATCAGAATTTTATTTATTCGTTTATTTTCAGCAGCATATTAAAAATATTAATTTATCAAAATATTAATTTATTTTAAATTAGCAATATCCATTATTTGTCCAAGAATATTAAAATGGCGATAATGAGATGGAATTTCGAGTAGTACTGAATTAATTCATCCCTTTAAGAGAGGGCTATTATGTTTAGGTATATATTTTCTTGTCTTCTGAAAGTTTGAAAGTTTCCTCCTAGGAAATTCATTTAACAATGTTAAGAGTTGCCACGATTATAGCAGCGCAAAAGTTGAGTAGTAACCGCGCATTCACCAATCGCTTCAACAGGACACGAGATCGCTTCGACGGAAGAGTAAAAAGAAAAAGGTATGACAGTCGGTGGCGACAAACGCAGGGAGCGAACGAAGAGTCTCGGACCCAGAGGTATCAGTCGTCGGCGGTCGGATTTTCTGTCGCCCGCGCCGCGCCGGGCCGCAATGGTTGGTAGCCATGCGAGGGTTGCCCATATCCCGAGGTAAACTCTATCCAGGTTACCGTCTCTTTCGCCGTCTCCGCTTTGTGGTAGGCGGTAACCGCCGCGAACGCAGCTCCAATGAGCGGGTAGCCCGCCCTCTGGATGCCCCACTAGTTTTCGCGCGGCGGAGATTTATTGAAATTTTATTTTTATGGCCGGCAAGAGCGCGCGCGAGCGCTCGGCGCGGCGCGGCGCGG
>Ga0157364_1002617_pt1 | contig 16911 bp, 10 predicted proteins | sample AttsexASBM2_FD_111476 | JGI IMG/M metagenome (GOLD analysis project Ga0157364, IMG submission 111476) | Fungus gardens microbial communities from leaf cutter ant in Ribeirão Preto, State of São Paulo, Brazil - Atta sexdens ASBM2 | ecosystem: Host-associated > Fungi > Mycelium > Unclassified ... | reverse complement strand
TACACATAGTCATTTAGGGTAGGGTGCACAGTAGTGAGCACAGACCATGAGTAGTAGTATATAAGGTAGACTACTTTATACTAAGAACTCTATCGAGTTCTCTTGTGTTACTCAATACAAGAGTTGTTCTTTTGTCCAACCCTAAGGACTTTAGATCATAACAAATATAACATGTGTATTATTAGTTTTAGCATTACTTCTTTCTCTCTTACCATCATTCTATATAGTAGTGCCTAAAAGAGATTTAGCAAATATATTTTTTTATTTTACTATTAACTCTTCAATCAGTCTACAACTATACCAATGGATATTGAAGTTGATACTCCTAGAGGCCAGTCTTCTATCCATACAGTTCTAGAGAATTGTCAGTGCATTCCAATGCATCTTCCATTACCTATATGAATCACATCCAAGCAATAGTCAATTTGTTCTATATGGGCAGAGCAAGTTGAGCAGGGAGAAATGGAAATTTCTGCTCTTTCTTATATATTCTTGAAAGAGAGAGTAGAAGACTCTGATAATACAGTGCTAGCAAATGAGAACACATGTGTTCCTTATGCAGCAGAAGCTAATAATACAAGTATGTCTCAAGACTTTAAGTTTATAAACATCCCATATCAAGAAGACTAACTTGTGGACCTACTATTGTAGGACAGTAACTTTTGTTCAATCTCCTTATTTGGAATAGATAATTACTTAGAGAGTAATGTCAAGAACATCATATACTCTCTTCTTAGAATTGTAGCATTCATCAAACAATGATTATTAGAAAATAGGACAGCTTAGGGTATTCCACAAATTGTGGACTTTGGATATGTGGCATGAAAATTTATTTTGGAAATTTATAAATCTGATTGGAACAAACTTATGGCTAACAAGAACAACAAAATATTTAGGCAATATGTATCTGCTTAATTCAACAAAGTATCTTCCAACAAGAAGACTCCATCTAAGCTGGATAAAAATGCAAACAGGCTGACATTTCTATAATTTTTTCTTCTATTTCTTTGAGGCCCAGTAAAAGCATATTAGAAAAGTTGAAGTATTTCAATAAAAATAATATGTTAAGTAAAAATTCACAAGATAACAAATAGTTATACACTTAGACATATAAAGACAACATAAAATGAATATTCAAAATCAAGGATGCATTTCCTAAACTTTCTTTTGACAAGATCTCTGAAATACACAATGTCATGAACAATTCAAACCAGAAAAGTAAACCAAAAATTAATATAATGACTAAAGGACTTTCTAGAAAAAAAATTATCATTCCTATGGAATCAAACAATATGGAAAGGATCATGACACAGTCAAATGTGTATATTGCCAACATCAATCAATAGCTCAAATATATCAAATCTGAAACTTTGGTGGACTTCATGTACTTTAACAATAAGATAATCATCATAATTACTAATAAGGTTGCTACTTCATTAGATCTTGATATCATGAAAAAATACATCAAGAAAATAAATGATGTTGACTTAAGCAACATTATGAGCCTAAGGTTTCCATAATCAAAGTCTTATTTGAAGATATTAAATATTCTCCATTTTGTTAATAATACTAATCTTCCTGTCACATCAAATATTATCAAGCAAGTCATCAAGACTATCTATCTCTTCTAAGACACTGTTTTAGCTTCTTATTCATGTGTCATTAAAGCTTCACATAAATTGGACATAGCTATGGTATAGGTCAACATTTGAGATTCATAGAATAATATGAAAGCTAAGCAACTCATCAATCAAAGCTTTAACCTGGGATAATATATTATTATTATTAGAGATACAAGTATGAGTCCTGGTATTCTACAATAGAAGAATTGCTGAAAGTAGAGCCACACTACATTTACATATTGAGTATATGGATCAAAATACTAAAAATACAATGGACTATACAAACTCAAGCATCACAAGGATATTGTCAAGATTGAGAGAAGTGGACTTAGTTTCTCTTTATTTTCTTTCTTACTTTTATTTTTATTTTTGATTTATTTTCTATTTTTCTATTTTTAGAACTTAGGGTTAGAATTAGACATGCAAAAACAAGAAGAAGGTGGAGAAGAATAACATCGTACAACATGTACAACACATGTTGGCCTTAAGACATACACATGGCAGTTTAGGGTAGGCTAGAAGTACTTAGCACGGACCAGGTGCCTTTAGTATATAAAGTAGACAATCCTGTAAAGAGCTCTCTATCAAGTTCTCTTGTGTAAACCCTATACAAGGTTCTTCTCATTGACCAGTACTAAGGTCTTTAAGTCATAATAGATATGATATGATGCTGTAAGGCAAACTTCAAGACTAATCCACTAAAACTAATCTACTAAAACTCAAGACTAAGAAAGGCAAACTGTGCACTCACTTATTCAAGTATATTAACTGTAAGGAGGACTACTAGGTGGATAGTTATAATTGTTCATTCTAGAAGTACAGGTTCAATTTCAAGTAACATAACAAGAAGTCTCAAGAGCTTGGAGAAATCTAAACCAACTCAATTTACTCAGCTGTGGGCAAAGGTAAAATATTATTTTAAAAACCCTAAAAATTTTCTCACAGAATGTTTTCAAGAACAAACTTCTAATAGATACTTTACTAGAGAACAACAAAGAGTTTGACATTCTTTTTATTTAGGAACCATCTTGGTCCATCATTTACAACATTTCAAGCACAATATCTAAAGAAGATGAAGAGATTGTAAGTGCTTCAAATCATTTGTCTTGGACTATATTCACAAGAATATTGAATACTGAGAATAAATACCTAAGAGTTCTCACATATATCAACATCAGAATATTATGGCTATATTTTTCACTTATAATAAAAAATATTTTTAACTGCAGAGATACTCTGTATCATTCATTATAGACTTTGTTTACAAGAACTCCAAACACTATGAATAAACATCCAAGAGTTCTTGCCTATATCAACTCTAAACTAATAAGGTTACACTTTTTACTTAGGAGAGACATTTTGAATTATAGAAACATTAACCTTTTTTTTTTTTTCAATTGTGGCTATTTATACTTTCTTATTAATATCTATTCAGATAACTATTAATCTGCTTTAAAGTATCTCAAGGATACTGAAGTGAACTTAAATAACATTCTTATTATGACTGGAGATTTTAACATCAGAAACAATGACTAGGATTCTTTATACTCACACCATTCTACATGTTATAGTATGCTTGGACTTGAATATTTTTCTTTCTTTTTATTTTTATTTCAGATAATAAGAAGTATATGACCATGGTTATATAATACATCACATGATGTGATATCATAGGTCTGGAATGTAGTAGAAGGAACTAGAACAATGATATTAGAGATATATTTGCCTTGTAGTAATAATGTGGTAGACTCATAGACAACATATATACTTTAGGGTAGAACTATTAACACTAGCACAGACCATGACTCTTTTGCATAAATAGTATAGGAATGCATTGAGAACTTCTTGTCAAGTTCTCTTATAATTCTTACAAGATACTTCACTTTTGAGTTTGCTTTAGTAGTTTATTGGCTGTCTTAACTAGTAGTTACCACAACATTACATATGTATATTCTCTGAGGGAAATAGCTGACAGTTTTAAATTAGAACTGTCCACATTGATTGATCAAGTTCTGACTTGATATATTGATAATTCTCTAAATATAAACTTGGTACTTGACCTTATGTTTCTCCAAGCTAACATAGAAGAGTTCAACAATCACTCTATTTTGCCTAGCATCCAAGAACTATCCAATCATGTACCTCTGACAGTTCACATCACCATCAAAGAAAAGTTTATCTAAGATAAGAAACAAGCTACTATTATAGATAGTAAGAAAGAAAAAGTATTTGTCAATAAGTTGAGGAATATGGTAGGCCATATTGACTTGACTAACATTAGTAATTGTAAGATCCTAGAAGAAATAACTCAAGAATTTACTTCTTTCACAGAGGAACTTTAATGTATTCTAATAATATTAACATTACTAAACATTCCAAAGTATAGTGGAACAATGAATATAGTAGGGATATAACCACATATTATACATCCAGAAGTAGAATAGACTGGATCAAATACTAAAAGATAGTCAAAACAGTTAAACAAAAAAATTTTAATAACAAAATCCAAGAAATCATATCAACTAACAAGAAATCATGGGACTTGATAAATTGGGTCAAGAAAGATAATATACCCACCATAGAAGCCACAAAATTCAATAGACATTCTTGCAATGAGTTGAACAATTTATAGCAAGCTCTGCATCTTTTCTACAATGCTGCTTAAGACAGAAAGATAAATCCTCATCTTCTAGAAGAAATCTCATCATACTAACAGACAGAATAGTCTTTTTTTCCAAAGCTGAGCTTATCAATGCTATCAAGAAATGCAGAAATTCATCTACTCTAGGCTCAAACTGCATATCCTGAAGTCATTTCAAGTTGTTGGTTGATAATAACAAATGTCTTAATTATTTTATCAATATAATAAACATATGTATTGACTTAGGTTATTAGCCTTCTCACTTCAAAAAGTCAATGTCAATCATTATTCCAAAGCCCAACAAACTATCTTACAATAGTCCTAAAACCTTCTATCTCATTGTTCTCCTCAACATGCTAGGAAAACTCATCAAAAAAATTTTAAACAGCAGACTTCAAGCTCATTCTATCACTCTAGGATTTGTCCATCCTAATCAAATGGGTAATATTACACAGTGTTCAACTACAGATGCTGATATTTTTCTAACTTATTTAATTTGTATAGGTTGGATTAAGAGTCTTCATATGAGCATACTTGCTTTTGACATTGCACAATTTTTCCCTTCTTTGAATTATCAACTTCTTCTGAAGACTCTAGACAAAGCTGGCTTTGATTTAAGAATTTCTTGTTTATTTTCTGATTTTTTATTATTTAACAGTCAAACTCAATATATGTGAAACTATTTTGTTTCTCTCTTTTTTAAAGTTAATATAGATGTAAGTTAAGGTTCTACTCTTTTGCCTATTCTTTCTACTCTTTATATTGCTCCTATTTTTCACATATTCAAAAAAAAGACTAAAAATCTTCTTTCTCTGATTCAAGTTTCAACTCTTTCTTTTGTAGACAACAGCCTTCTTATCTCTCAAGAAAAAAGCTATGGAAAATCCAATGCAAATCTCTTTTATGGTTACAACATCATTTCTTCTTTATTTAACCAGTTCAGGCTAATTATTAAGCATGACAAATCAGAGATCTTTCACTTTTCTAGATTAACATCACTTTATAAAAATAGTATCTCATTGTATGGCTATGGAATACTTAACAAATAAACAATGTAAAAAAATCAAGAGTCCTATTATAGATATCAACAATCACTTAAATGAAGTATTTCCCTTCTTTGATAATCTCAAAAAGAACTTTCTCTAGGATTTCACTTAGTAAATACTTTCTCTAATCATTTTTCTCTCTCAGTAAATTAAAAAGACTCTAATCTTATAAATACTTATTGAAATAGACTCAATAATGTTTTTGAAAACTCTCTCATTATCTCAAATACCAGTAACAAAAATAATATAGCCACCTCAATCTTACATATTTATAGAGGACAAGGAATTATTGCTAAATCAGTACATCATACAATAAATGTTACATCCACTGAAGCTGAATTCTTTCCCATTAGATATAGTATTAATTGTACTATCTACTTGCATCATGTTAAATTTATTGTAGTCATAACAGATACCATTCCAGCTGCTAAATGGATTTTCAACACACCTATGTACCCATATCAACTGCATTCCATCACTATATCAAAGGATGTTAAAGGATTCTTTAATAAAAACCCCAATGATTTGATTGACTTCTGGGACTGTCTAGAAAGTGTTAAGTAGTCTCCACACATTCTAGTTAACAAAGAATCTAAATGTCTACAAATTGATCCCATTTTATCAAGCAAATCATCATTGGAGTTTGATAGAAAAAAGAATGTAATTTCATTATTAGCAAGTAGCAAATATATTTCTAAGTATTAGAATATAAAGAGCCATGTGATTAGTAATGAAGCGATTCAATATGGAATAGAACCAGGTTGATCCATACTAGAAGTAGTATATGGACTAGAAAAAGAATATCTACTTCCATAGATGTTTTGAGCAGAGTGGAGTTTAGGTCATTGTTATCTGTGATGTAGTTGGATTTATTGAATGTGCTCAAATAGTATGTGATACAATAACACTATCCATCCCAAGTGATGTATTCTAAAGGCACCTCTTAAGTTGAACCTTATAACTAAAGATACTCATCTTTCCAGCCTTTTCCAGACTGCTCAAACTCTCTGAAACTTGCCTGAAAGTAGTAGTAGATACTAATAACACCCACTCAATAAAATAGAGATTAAACTGTTCTTGAGTGGGAGAATTCAGATAGGAGTTTTCTCTCTTACTCTCTTCCACTCATAGCTTATATATTAGTCTAAGAATGGAAATAGAGAATAGAAAATGAAACTATAAGGAAGACTTTTAAGATCTCATAAGCATATGGTACTCTATCTATTTGAAATCTAAAATGTTCTTTTTCTGCTCACAAGTGCTGATTCTTTCCTTGTCTAGCATTTTTACCAGTTAATTTTACTTGTGAGTGCATTTCTGACTTCTCTTGTTTTTAATGTTACATTCAATTTCCAGCCATCTATCTCAATCTACAGATAACATCTCCTTCCTCATCCACACTCCCTGACTTTTTCTAGTGTGGATTACATTTCTCTATTCCACATTTCTCTATTCCACCTCAGATGTCCTTGTTGAACTCTTGCTAACTCCATGAACCTTCATTCTCTAACATTTAAGGATTACTAGTAACCAGGTTAACTCACTTAGCAGTTCCATTCTAGATAACTATCCTAGGTAGTATACCTAGTATATAAACCAGTAGTCTATACTATAATAGCTTATTCTGAAAATCAACCAAAACTAGCACTAATTCCTAGTATTAGCAATGATATACCTCACTACCTTCTAGTGACTTTAATTCCCTAAGTTCACCAAGTCCTTTTCCAAAATATGTGACTAGTATGACTTATAGAGATATAGCACATAAGCTGAAGCCAAAGGTTATTTTAACCTATCTTCTGTGTTCTTGGATAATATATAGATAACTTACTTGGACTTTTAAGAGATCTCATTGGATCTTGGATAACAAGATGTAAATTACATCTAACACCTTTGTCTTTCCCATTCTTCCTATTATCTCCATTTCTTTTCTACTTTTATTTTTTTCACAATCTTCATTTCCTCATTTTTTCCACTCATTTTCTACTCTTGTTTATTCTTCTCTTCTTTTACTTTCAACTTCACTGCTAAATATTTCTCACATGCATCTATTATAATTATTCTCTTGCTCTCATTCTTTCTTCCTCAATTCTCTTCATCTTCTTCAACTGCTCTTACATCTCTTTTATTATTTCTGCATTTTTTATCACCTGTTCCATCAATTTCATTACTTTTTCTCTTTGTGTTACAAAATGAACTACTCACTTATTTGTAATATCTGAACCTTAGATGCACTCTCAGAGGTTTAGGAGTGATTCAAAAGTTCAATAATGATGACAATGATGATTAAGATCAATACAGATGTCAATGGTAATGATTGATGATTATTAATGTTGTTATTTGAGGTCTAATCCTTAGATACAGAAGTATTTATACAAAATAGTGATGGTCTGTGTGTAAGCTGTTTCTATTACATGATCAAAAATTGTACCTGATGGTGCTGTCAGGTTAATTTTAAAAGGTAACTAATTATGTCATTACATTGATATACTTGTATCTCTATAAATACTAATCTCCATATGATGTATGATATATCATTAGAAACTGTTTGATAAATACTTTCCAATACAAGTTCAATTGTGCAAATCTGTCTAGTTGTTCATGAGATAATAGCCAATGAAACTTTTGCAGTTACTGATGGTCTGATATATTGGTTGTTTGGTGTTGCTTTTGTACATCCCACATATGTGTGGATAGCTCTTATTTGGAGCTTTCCAGTGCAACTTGGTTTGTGAAAATTGGTCCACTGGTTGTGAAGATACAAGCTGAATAAAGTTTGTGACACTTTGTCTCAATTCTTTCATCAACTTATCTGTACTCAATCCACCATATTGCTATGGTATCTGACAACCAGTGACCTATAAAAAAATTTCTGTAAGTGTTAGCTAGTATTCTTCTTACCTAACCTCATCTTATTTACTGATTATCTATCTATTGTCTTACCAACTACTATCTTAATCAGAATATTACACCAATATCACTAAGTAGAGAATTCCTAAACTGAATGGTTCCTTACTAAACAATGTTGCTACTCTGCATAGATTGATCACAAGAGGACCAGCAGCACAAGCCTTTTACTCAAACAATATATACTCTACTAAACACCATCTATTTAAATAATAAGTAACATCTAAATAGTAGCCTGTGTTTGGTCACTACTATTTATAACTGTCTGTATCAGATAACTAGCTTCTCTTTATGTCTGGAGTCTAACTTCTAATCTGAAAGTGACTAACAATCATGTTGACTATCAGTCAAGAATGATAAAAGAGTAAAATAAAAAGAAATAGAGAGGGCTCTAAGTTGAGCTATCTCAAAGATAGGTATCAAGTTCTAATATTATGACTTAAGTCTCAAGTTAAAATAAAAGACATACTCTTATATTAGATGTTACAAGAGAACTCAATGGAGTTCCTAGTATAAGCTAGTCTATCTTATATACCACAGACTGTAGTCTGTGCACATACTACAACTAACCTACTCTAAAGTCTATATACTTTCTATAAGGCCAATATGTTGTTGCTATGCTGTATGATATCATTTATTTTAGAATATTTTATAACCTTCTTTATATCATGTAATTGTGTGATATATGATTGTAATATATATGGCTATCATACATGACATGACATAACACTCTTTCATCTAAGTCCAAAATAATGAAAATGAAAATTAAGAATAAAATAATTAGAAATTAGAAATTAAAATAAAATAAAGCTGAGTCTATCTTTCACAACTCTGATAAGAATGGGGACTTCTAAAAGTGGCAACTATTCTAAATACTAAAGAGTCTATTTCAATCTAGCAAAATAATACTAATATAAGAGGAAAATAATAATAACCAGATAGTTAGGAACTTGAATGGAAATGACTAGAATATTACTCAAAGAGAAAAAGAAAAGATCCTTAGCAAATATATGAGAAGGCTTCAAGAGTAGAGATTGATAGTATACTTATAAAGTTGAGTAAGGTTTGATAATGTTAAGGAGAGAGACTGCAGAAACTGGCAGAATTAAAGAGTAATTGGTGAGAGTGTCAGGCACAGTTTATACTAGGAGTGAAAGTCTATGAGATAGGCTTGGAGATATGTAGACTTGTGGAATGACCTTGGCTTCAGCTTATATACTGCACCATCTGTCTGCCATGTGGTCACAATTTTAGATAAGAGGAAGAAGTCTGAGATAGGGTAAGTGCTGATTTGGTGTATTGCCATTGAATACTAGGAATTGAGTTCAGTAAGAGTTATCTTTGTCAATTATCAAACTAGCAAATTATAGTGTAACTACTAATCTTATATATAAGTTCATACTATAGGAGATACTCAGGGTTTTAGTAGTGTAGCCCCTATTATCCTGAGCAGAGATTTCAGTGTTGAAATACTGATAGGAGTAGCTCTACTATAGAAGACTGAGTCAAATAGGAGTATCTCCATCATAGAAGACAGAATACTCAGATGATTGTATCATTGCTATAAGGTGTGTTGTAAGTAAGGTAGCCACCATGGAATGTGAGCTTGTATAGTTGGGAGAGCAATATCACTACAGAGATATATTTTCTAGATGGGTAGACTTGCATATGACAGAAAGACAAAATTACTATGAGATTTAGTAATAGTAGGAAGTCCTCTTATAGGAATATTATATTGAGAGAACTCAATAGGGTTCCTAGTACAAAGTATCTATCTTATATACATTAGTTAGTAGTTTATATAAGACTAATACTAATCTACTCTAAAAATTATTTTTTCTAAAATCTTCTATGTTATTTTATGTGTTATATAATTATGTGACTGTGACTGTGACATTTGACCAATAAATATTACAAATTGTTATGATGTATAACAGTTATATGTGATGTCATACTAAACTTCAATATTATAACTTAAAATCTTGAGTAAAACAAAAAACAACTTTTTATTAAGTAACACAAAAGAACTCAATAAAGTTTCAAGTACAAATTAGTCTACCTTATATACCACAGATTGTTTGTGTACACACTACAACTAACATACCCTAAAGTGCATGTGCTTTCCATAAGATCAATATATTATTGCTATACTATATAACATTATCTATTCTAAAATTTTCTATGATCTTCTTTATATTATATGATATTATGACTGTGACTGTCACATATAATATCATACTACTGCTTCTGCTTAAGTCCAAAATAAAGAAAGAGAAAATAAAACTCAAAATAAAATAAATAAAAATAAATAAAATAAAATAAAGCTAAAATAAAAATAGAATTCAGTTTATTGTTCATAACTCTAACACCTAACTCTAATTTTTTAAATACAAAAATAAAATAAAAATAAAATAAAAATGAGAGAGAAATAAAATAAATACAAAGTCTACTATTTTCAACTCTGATAGGTCTCTTTATAGACTAGTCTGTCTCAAACTTCATTCAGCTTGTATTTTCACAACCAGTGGACTAATTTTCACAAACTAAGTTGCACTTGAAAGCCCTGAATAAGAGCTATCTGCAAATATGTGGGATGTACAAAAGCAACAGCAAACAACTAAGATATCAGATCATCAGTAACTGTAAAATCTTTGTTTACTATTATCTCATGAATAGCTAGATAAATTTGCACAATCAAACTTGAATTAGAAAGTGCTCATTAAACAGTTTCTAATGATATATGATATATCTCATAGCAATAAGTATTGGTAAAGATACAAGTATATTAATATAGTGATATAATTAGTTATCTTTTAAAATTAGCCTGATATCTGCTATGACAAATGACAGCCCCCATCAGATACAAGTTTTGATCATGTGATAGGAGTAGCTTACATATGGACTATCACTCTTTTATAAGTTAAATCTCAGACTCAATAACATCAATTATTCCTATTGATACTACTCATTATCTATTATTATTATATCCTTATACTAAAGTAAAGAAATATGAGTATCTAAGATACATTTTTCTTCTTTTAGACTTACTATGTTAAATAACAAAGTATGTCAGAGTTGTAGATATTAAACTTGGTTTTATTTTTCTTATTTTTCTTTTCTTATTTTTCTTTATTTTATTTTAAGTTTATTTTTATTTTTATTTATTTTAGACTTAGACAAAGAAGTATTATGTAATGTCATGTATGGCATCTATCACAAGGTTGTCATATATGTCACTATTACAAGTTACCCAATCATATGATATAAAGAAAAACATAAAAGGTTTTGGAATAAGTGATGTTATATAGCATGGCAATAGCATATTAGTTTTATAAAAAGTATATGAACTTTAGAGTATATTAGTTGTAGGGTGTACACAGACCACAGTTTGAAGTATATAAGGTAGACTAACTTGTACTTGGAACTTTATTGAGTTACTCAATACAAAAGTTATCTTTTGTCTTTACTCAAAGACTTAAGTCATAACAAAGTGTCTCACCAAAAAGAATATACCATGGAAATTTAATTTTTAAACTCTGAATTATATCAGTCTCCAACACAAATTACACTTAACTTATATCTGAGTTCCATATTTCTCTACAAAGATAGTACTCATCTATTCTGAGTATAATTCATAAAACTTAGTATTTTTAGGTTGTATTCTTTTCTATGAGAATGGTATCCATTATCCAAGCTACATTCTTCTTCATAAAGATTAGTCTCTATTATCATTCTAAAGTATATTCTTCTTTATAAAGTTTATACTTCATCTATATTTTAGATTGTGTCTTTTTCCATAAATGTAGTATTCAAACTCCATATGCACTTTGCTCTCTATAGTAGAGTTTGTTATATTATCCAAGTCAACCTCCAAGAGTATTCTGTCTTCTACAGCTAAGTTTACTCTCACATTAAACTCTACTAGTAATTTGTTTTCTCCAGCAGTATTACTTATATAAAAACTCTGAGAGTATTCTTTACTTCTATTTCATATTTGATATCCATCTTTGTTTCACCATGGATCAACTTCATCTATGCAGAGACCTTAATATCATGCAATGTGGAAACATCTCCAGTAGTCTCATTTTACCTTTACTTGAGGCTCTAGTTGTTTTAGACAACATTTCTATATATAATAGCTAGCTTGAGAATTAATAAAAATTGACATCAACCTCTAGTATTAATAAGCAATATACTCCAACACTAGATCATGATTCCAAAGTGATCTCTTTATCTTCAATAAGTTTCATATTCATCTCCAAGATGTTAATTACAATTTCACATCAAAATCTGGTGCTAATAGCAACCCACTGTTCTTTGTCACTAGAACTCCCAATATCTCAACTCCAGGTTTTCTTCTGAGATTACAACCATATGACTGTTAGTGGCACAACACATAAGTTAAAGCCAAGGTTATTTGCAAAGTCTGCAACTTTGTATTTTTGAATTTGAATTCCATCTTAACTCTACAAATCTTGAGTGTGAACTACACTTTGACAATATACTGAATCTCCAATGCTCAACCTATTATAAAGATAAATATCTCTGATTATGCTCTTGCTGCCATTCTTTCTATTATAGATGAAAATAATAAAGTTTACCTTATAGCATTCTATACCCAAACTCTCACATTTGTCAAGTTAAATTACAATACTTATAAGAGAATCTGGCCCTTTTGCACACTCTTAAATGTTAAGCCTCACTACAAAGCTTATATTGTCTATCCTATCACTCCAAATGCTAAATCCTACTGCAAAGTCTGCAAAGTTTACCATAACAACTCCACTATTCTTATCTTCCAAACTTCAGCAGTTATCAGTACCCCAGTAATTGTTATTCTATACCATCTGTTATTATCAGGTAGGCTCTTGCATTTATTGGTAATATTTTAGGTATTTACATCAGGGTTTCTAGTTATCTGGACTCAATTATTTATTTCTTAGTTACTTCAGCACTGTTTAACTAAATTAGAATGGACTATAGAGTACTTATAATAGTTATCACATTTAAGAGACTTCATTTTGTTTTCTTAGGTTTTTTCTAAAGATAAGCCCTGTGTTTTGGTAGCTACTAACCAAGACAGTTAATAGTACACTAAGTAATCTTACAAGATAAGAGTTTTATAGAGATCACAAGAGAACTCAACAAGAAATCCTTCTACACTTTATATACTACTAGTATATGGTCTGTACTAATGATAAATAGCCCTACTCTAATATTCATGTATTATCTACAATGTTAAGACTGAAGACAGAGGACTCTATATTATTTTCATTTCCTTTTCATTTTCATTTTCATTCTCCTTTTCTTTTCAAATTACCTCTCTTTCTATTCTTAGAACTATAATTAGGGTAACTGGATCACGTGGTCACACATCAGTCACATCAGATGATGTAGTCACAAGTCATGAGATATATAGAAAGATATAAAAGGCTCTAGAGGGATGGCGTCATATAATATGTGCTATACATGTTAACCTCAAGACAAACACATAGCTGTTTAGGGTAGGCTAGGAGTAGTTAGCACAAGCCATGAGGCTCTAGTATATAAGATAAACAATCCTGTACAGAGTTCTCTATTGAGTTCTCTTGTGTTAACTCAATACAAGGTTCATTCACTTGTCCAGCACTAAGGACTTGAGTTTGTAACATATAAGTGTACCATATATATACTGTAAGATGAACATTATATACTTTGATGTTATCCTTCTAACCCCTTCTCCTACATTCTAGGCCTATGACATAATGTTATACAGTATATTATATAACTGTAGTTACATGCCTCTTTTTTTAAATCAACAATTTATTATATAGAACACAATAGTAGACTGTGGTAACTATACAATGTAATTACTTAATTAAATAAAATAAAAGGGAAAATAAAAGAAGAAAAATAAGAGACTAATTAGTCTTAAGTGATATTATTCTAGAAACAGAATACTTTATGATTGAACTCTAAAAACATAAGAATATTCTTAAGAGATTCCCTCTTCAGATTCTAAGACTTTTTATACCATATGCAATCAAATAAGATGTATGTCCTTGTTTTAATAGAATACTCTCCACACATACATATAAAGAATTCTTTAAGGAAGAATCTAAGCCTATACTCATAAATAGAAGTATGGTTCATGATTAATCCCATAATATAAGCACATATTGAGTTTAATAAGCAGAAATGCTTTAGCCAAGCACTACCTTTGGAGTATGTTGAATATAAGTTAATGATTATTGTTATTTAATTCTAGAAAGTTTTTTTTCTTGTACTTTGAGGCTTAAAAATACATTTGCCATTATTTAACTATAGCATTGTATTCTTCTTTCCTACTAAACTCCTATAACATCTTGCTTGGAAATATGAGATCAATTTTTATGTGTTTTGACTCTTTATTCACTAAGAGATACAGTGACCACTTGATATTATCTGAACAATTCCAAAAAGCAATTACATTATTCAAGTTCTTTTTGAAAAAACACTTGAGACCCTTGAATATCACAATAGAGTAAAGTTGATATGAGTGGACAGATGAATTGAAAATTCTTTTAGTAGCCAGAATTATATCAGTGACAATAATGATACAAGCAACATCTTGTAATTGTACTACATAATTTATTCTGTATTTGATGGCAAAGAGTTCAGCTTTTATCACTGTTATATTTATGGCATGATGAATAGATTTGTAAATGACTTTCTGTCTCCTATATATATGAGAGACTGAGGTGACTATATTATTCTTGACACTAGCATTTATAATGATAAGTATGGTGTTTTGATTTATGAGCATGATATTGTTGAGTCTGTTATAATAAGAAGTTAATGTATTATGATTCTGAAATAAAAGAAAAATGATCTGAAAAAGTATCTACTAAACAAAATCCAGGAGAAAGTTTCTTGTTCAAAATATTAAAAAAAGATAATACTTTGTTTAAATTATTGTTGAATTCCATTATAAAAATTTTTATTTTTAAACACTGCTTTATTGTGAGATGAGATGTGGCCATGCAATGTAGTATGGCTATCTTCAAATGATGTGTGTCTATGAGGATGTTAATTGCATGTTGTCCTAAATATCACCAAGTGTCTTTAGGGTAGAGAATAGAGCCTTCTAGAAGTTGGAAATCCAAGAGAGGAATATAAAAAGCATTTGTAGACTTGAGAAATAAAAAACCTCTGATTTGTTGTGTTTAATAACTAGACTAAACTAGTTAAATAACAAGGAAATAATATTATAGCTATAAAAGATATTTGCATTGAATTTTTTAAAACTTTTTCCCTAAGAAATGAAGAGACTATCATCAACAAATGAAAGAATCAAAGTTTGAATAGGGATATAAGAACTTTATATCTCTTTTCAAAAATGTGTAAAATAAGTGCAATGTAAAGTTTTTAAGAAATTAAAAAAAGGGCAGAATCTTGACCTATACCTATATCTGCTTTAAAGAAAGGAGAAACAGATTGGTTCTATACATATTATGTCTATCTATCAACTAAATAATCAGAAAATGAATAAGAGATGTAAGAATTAAAACTAGCTTTGTCAAGAATCTTTGGAAGAAGTTGATGATCTAAAGAGGGAAAAAACTAAGTAATGTCAGATGTAAGAGTACCAGTATGAAGTCTTTTTGTCCATCCCATATATATGAGGTGGATTAGATAGATATTGGCATCTATAGTTGATTGTTGTTTAATATCCCCCATTTGATTAGGATAGACAAAGTTCAAAGTGATATAGTGTACTTGAAGTCTAACACTTATGACTTTTTTGACAAAATTTCCTAAAATATTAAGGAGAACAATAGGTTAAAATGTTTTAGGAGTATTGTAACATAGTTTATTTAGCTTAGAGATGATGATAAACATTGACTTTTTAAAATGAGAGGGCTAATATCTAAGGTTGATGCATGTGTTTGCTATGTTGACAAAATTAGTAATACATTTCTTATTATAAACCAACACTTTGAGATATTTCTAGAAAATATGATCTGGTCTGAAGATAGACAAGCTGCTACATTTGTCAATTGCTTTGATAAACTCTGATTTAGAGGAGAGTAGTCATTCAGCTTGTTGATATGATTGAACTTTATCTAGTAGTTAAAGATTTATTGGTCTATCTTGAGTAATATTGTAAGACTGATGAAGAGCTTGCTATAAGTTATTAAAATCATTACAAGGATGACCATTGAATTTAATGGCATCCATAGCAGATAGATTTTATTTTTTGACCCAATTTATTAGATCACATGGTCTCTTGTTGGTTGACACAGTTTCTTGAATTTTATTGTCAAAAAATGTTTGTTTCACTGTTTTAACTATTTTCCTATATTTTGTCTAGTTCATTCTTTTTCTGGATATTCAATATGTGACAAGATCCCTATTACAATCTTTATTCCACCATGCCTTAGAATATTTAGTGATAAAAACATGTTTGGAATGTTTATACTATAATTTCTTTACAATGGAAGTGAACTCTTAAGTCATCTCTTCTAGCTTCTTTTAATTGAGAATGTTAGTTATATTAATTCAACTTACCCCATTTCTCAATTCGTTAATAAATCCTTTTTCTTCTTCACTAGTTCAATGAACCATTAAACAAGTAGAGAGTAACTAGTGGGATTACAGATGTCTTCAGGTGGTGAGTATCCACAAATTTTGAGTCTACAAAGTAAAGAGTAGACCCAGAGTTGATAAGAGCTTG
>Ga0157364_1002616_pt1 | contig 16912 bp, 11 predicted proteins | sample AttsexASBM2_FD_111476 | JGI IMG/M metagenome (GOLD analysis project Ga0157364, IMG submission 111476) | Fungus gardens microbial communities from leaf cutter ant in Ribeirão Preto, State of São Paulo, Brazil - Atta sexdens ASBM2 | ecosystem: Host-associated > Fungi > Mycelium > Unclassified ... | reverse complement strand
ATATTATAGTTATAGTTCTAATATAAACTTTCTATTTCAATCGTTTCGCAATTGGATCGTTCTTTTATCTTTTTCCATAATTTCAAAAAATTTTATTAAAATTTAAGTTAAGGTGTATATATTGTGAATTTTTGAATAGTTATTTTTTTATGAGAAATAGGAGAAAATATTAAGTTATTTGATACCTGAAATCGGAGATGTTATTAAAATGTTCATGATATAAAATCTTATTTATTATGATTATATGTTAGGTATTATCTATCTTTTTTTAAAAAGATAGATAAAGGCATGACGTTTCTTGTGATCGTGAGGGAAAGAATACTGCAAATCTGCAACAATTGCACTGGAATTGCAAATCAATTATTAAAGGTTAATGAACAAGCGGATTTATGCTGATAAATCGTAACCTGATTGGGTGGAATACAATCTATTTAGGTTTTTAAATATTGTTATTGTGTGAGTTTGTTTAGTTACGCAACACGATATGCATCGTGCACATCGCTTTAATGTAGCGTTAACTTCATTGGGCTCGAAAGTTCGACCCCCGTAAAATCTCCGTAATGTCAGCAATTGCGTGTACAACAGTATAATATTCAACGTGCGTAAGTTATAATCGAGTCACGAAGCTTAATTTACTTTTTCTTTGTGTCTTTCTGCATAGGGTAGTAACCGTATCTTATTTAGAAGCTTTCGATTAAAAATAAAATGAATTGAAATGTCAACACCGTATATAACGATATATTATAAAACATTACACATTGGTAACAATATTTTTTAATTATAATTAAAAGATTGAAAGTAATAGTGACCCCATCAATTTATTTTACTGTTCACAGTATAACCGAAGCTATAAACAACTTAATAAACTCGCCATTCAGTAAATCAATTCTCGCAGAAATGAATGGAATCTAAAATCGGTCGCTCGATTAGCTATTATTAAACAAACGCGCCTTTATTTTGCGCCCCCGATCGCAATATTCCGGTACCATGCACTATTCCATTATCGATTATACCTACTGTCTGACTAGTCGCATTCGATGAGTTGAAGCGAACGAGATAAAGGGCATAGAACCAATTCCTAGGAAAATTCCATCCCATCTGCCTCCTACAAGCGACTCACCGCATAGTGCGATGACTTCAATAGCGTAACAGATGTATAGCCCAAAGTTCATAGCTGCGCAGATAGTAGTACCCTGACATTTCTGAGGCATGACCATTTTCAGAAAAGGTCAACAGATATAGAACAGCATTCGTGTTGAGGGATCGCGTACACAAACTGGTCGAATTCCACATCGTGAACAATCACTCCCTTTCGCGCACCCCAAACTTCTCCGGTTTTCTCTCGATAAAAAAATAATACATATCATAGAGTATCTAAACTGAATATTAATGAGAAACCTTACGTGATGAATCTGAAGGGTACCATAGCCTCCTCTTATATTTTATTGATGGAATTTGTGTTTCTGCGGATATTTAAGGGATTATTGAGAATGTTGTTTCAATATCGAATTAATCTGTTTTATTTAAAGATTGGCTTTGTTACTTAAGTCTATAAAATATTTTAGAACTTTTTCTAATTACATTGATGAATATTTCAACTTTTATTATTTTATACTTTATAGGAAAAGTTTTTGTGTCGCAATTTACATATAATATTCGATATTGTAAATCTTTAAATTAGAATTATAAAAAATTCTATTCTTTTCTAATTTGTGCAATAAAGTTTTGCTATTTGTATTTTGCAAGTTAAGAATCTTGAATTTCTTTCGGTCATTTAAAACTCAAAAAGTATATTTCGACATTATAATTAAAACATTAATTTTTAATTGGAATAAATTGGAATAAATTGTAATAGATCATGAGTTTATTGAAATCAACAGTTGTGAGCATATTGTATATCATTCTCAGTCTTATTTCAAAAATAAGTTTTTGCGCGTCGAGACAAGCCATTCTCTTTTTTTATATTCTAATAAATATACTGATGCCAGTGCATTCTTGTATTATTGCCAAAAACATATCTCTCGGTTACTATCCTCGCAATTTTCTTTCTTGAAACCTTGCTTCCGTGAATTATAATTTTCCTACGGGTCCCTTATTGTTTCGACCTATTTCCGGTCTTAATAGCAATCAGCCGGAGTGCTCTATTCAACCTGAAACTTTATCGCGAAGAGAAAAAGCAGGATGCTTGTGTCATTTTCAATCTTTAATCAAGATGGTCATTGAACCGACTTAATATATACATTGTATATACATATATACGTGCTCGAATATCAGAATGCAATGATGTCAGTGTACTCATACTATATAGGACATGTTATATTATAGCTATACATAAAAGAACAGACAGTTGAAGGATATCGATATATATCGAGTACTTTTTATTTGCATTACGTCAGAGCTTTATAATATCAAGTTTCGTAATCGAATGTTGGTTCTATTAAGTAATGAATGACGTATAATTTTATTGCATAAGAAATATCACAATTGCTGTCTATTAAAACGTTTTGTTTAATGAAGTTTAAGTTATTCAAACGATTCGATTCTGTTAATGAATAACAGAAACTCTTCGATTCTTAAATAAGATTGAAACTAGTAACTCATTCTTTTTTTTATATCATACTTTATCAGTATCATTACGGGAAAAAGGTGAGTTTTTTAATTCATCGATTGATCAATCGCATAAATGCAACTTTGCTTTATAAAAGCATTTGCGCATAATGCGATTGATCAATCGATGAATTAAAAAACTTTCCTATAATAAAAGGGATAAAATAAAACAGCTTGTATCATTAGTCTTTTTCCCAATAATTTTGATACGAAATTCGTTTTCGGAGTAACAGTAATTACGATTGTAAAGAACGAACAGGCTAGATGGGATTTATTATCGACGATTTAAGTTAGATACCGATAGATCGCGATGTATCAGCAGATCCACCATCTGTTCGAGAAGCAGTTCGAGAAATAATGAGTGGCAATGCGGTTAGGAGCTACGTTATAGTAGATTCTTGGCTCGTTGCACTGTGGTGATTAGCGAACGAATTGCTCAGCTCGGAACGAACAATTTCGTTTCAAAATGAGATCGAGACGTGTGCTTGGTGGTCGGAACAAAAGAAGAATTTACTCGATTATTTATTTTATACGCCAATTTGTACTTGCAATTTTTTTGAATTATATTCATTGTATTTATTACAATGATGTACCAGGAATTCAAATTTTAATCAAAAATTCTTTAAGATTAATTTTTCCCGATTACTATTTGATATTATTTGACATTTTGATAATTTTACATCGTATTAAAGTAACGTAATCTACCTGAATTTAAATGAATATCGCTTTAATTCATCACAGCTTCAATTTCTAAAAATTTAAGTTGTAAAAAGAACTTTAATTTTAATTTAAAAATTTCTGATTCTTCGATGTGTTTTAATCGGGAAAACTCCATTCTAAATTGGACAGAAATTTTCAAGGAAAAGCTTGAGACACGCTGTACTTCGCGTCGCAAGTAGCCGCGTAATTTATGAATCCGGATACAAATTTAGAAATTATGATCTTGATTATTAAAATGGATTGTACACGAGATTAGTCGGTTGGTTGCCGGAAGATCGCTCGAAATTTATCACCTCTCTTTATCCCATCGTAAAGATATACGAAAAAAATAGTGACGCGTGTGCAGAAAACATACCCTGATTGTTATCAGAGATCTTTCGCAAGACGATAAGAAGAAAGGATTGTGAGCATGCGTGTTTGTATCTCCGGCTATAAAGGCCGCTTTATCGTCCTGGGGGGTGAAATTTCTCGAGCACGCTCTCTTGGTTGTTGAACTACCGGTTTATCGGCTCGAAGAGAAAACACGTGCGCAGATATATGGGCATGTTATATGTACCTCTAGTTAAACTCTAAACTGGACGATGCATCTTATAAGATACGTATATTTCCGTATTTTATAACTAGTTATACATCTCCTTTACATCACAAAAGTTGCCTGTAGAGTTTTAAAATTAACGTTTCCAATTATTAAATTTTTACATCAGTGAAGACAAATTTTAGATATCCTTTTCTTCTTTTTTTTTCTTAAATGTTTAAATATTTAATATTATTACAATTATTTAATATCATATAATTGTTTACAAATGAAGTAAAATTTATCTAATAATATCGTAAGACACTTTAGAAATTATTTATACATTAATAAGCGTGCCAGGTATTGTTTTTTTAACTAGTTATCAGAGATTTTTGCCGACAATTTGCGTATATTTATTCCAGAGAGACGAAGAATTCTCGTCCCGAGAAACGAGAGAAGCGCAAAAAGAATATTCTTCGAATGGCTCGGACGAAATGAAAAAAAAGGAATCCTTCGAACTAGCTGCTTGAAAAGATGCACTTTTTCCGCTTGTTGAAGATTATACTATTCATTTGTAGATGATTCAAAGAGAGACTTCGTTATTCAGCCTTTCAATTTTTGAATATAAACGAATAAATAATTGTGAATGACGATGTCAATAATATAATAAAAAGAAAATTATTTGTATTATTTATATGCAAAAATAAGAAAATATACACAATATTAGACATAGTAATCTACTTCTTATACTTATTATTACTAGCTTCATAGCTTTCACAAATTAAAAGACATCGTAAATTTTTGAAATACTTGATTAATAATCATATACGTCACATATTTATTATAATATTTTTAACTTACGAATTTTAGCTTTTGCTCTAACTAGTTTAAGTTGCCATTTGTTAAAGTGCTCCAGATTTTTGAGCGAGGCAGCATTTCGTTGGAAAAATACGCGATGATGAAATCTCTTCCTACGCCGCCGAGTAAGTGGATTTAACATTTATCGTAATATCAGCACAATCCGAATTTTTGTACGACGAACAGGCAGAGATGACGCAATTGTTACTAAGGACTTCTTGCAACAGCATGTCTTGGATATGGTAGACGCTGAAGTCACGTTTACAGCGAACACTAATGTAAATCCAAGATGCAAATTGGAAGGTTTTTGCGAGACCGTGCAAACGGTAGATGCCAATGTTCCATGGGCGAAACAGCTAGCAATTTGCATCTTAAATTTACATTACATTGAATAATGACGTTTTTGCAATAGAATTTGAACAAGATGCTTTTTATAGGAAATCCAGTGTTAATTTCACATATGTTTCTCCTACTATCTTATCACATATTACGCAATCATTTTTATGACGATCAATTTTGTTAAACAATGTTAAACATACATCAAATTGAGATAATTTTGGTCAAATAATTGAATATTAAATATTAATTACAGAAACTGCTAAATAAGAATTTTATAAAAAATTTTATTCATCAGTTTTTCGTGATTAAAGAAAAAAAAATTCATCAGTTTTTCGTGATTAAAGAAAGAAAAAAAAATATATATATATATTGTTGATGTAATTTTACGCTTTGTAATTTGAAAGTTATTTTTTTATTTTATTCAAAATCTCAAATAAGCATGATTATCGTAATATTAATTGTAATTCTTAATTAATTGTAATCTGTTACTTTTATTTTTAAGACTTTAAGTAGAATTTTTTATATTAAATCTGATTTCTCACACAAGATTATTATTCTTGTATATTTCTATTTTTTTTGTATATTTTTATTAATCTACAATTAGAAAGAAAATTTAGAAAAATCAGAATCTTTAGTGATACAGCGATGTGAAATATTGTTATATTCATTATTCAATCAATATAATCTTATATTTAATCAAAGGACATCAAAATCTCAATGAATTGAATCCATAAGTATCGAATCAATCGTTGCAATTTACCTCCTTCCCAGGGAAATACGATTTCCTTACGATATTTATTACTAATAAGTGGTACCAAGAGGAAGCCAGGTAGTAGACCTCGAGATTACTTCGAGATTCGATCTGATGTCGCGAGACGCTCTGTATGATACCTCGAAGATAAGAAATACTTTTGATTACGCGATGTCGCCACCACTTCATCGGATAGAAACTGTCTAGACGTCTATCTAAACACGCACGCAACTCCTGTGAGCGAAAATAGGTGTCATTGAGACCGAGCGTTCAAAAGAAATCATCTTTTGATCAAGGATTAATGTTCTGTTTACATCACACACTGTATAAATTTTTATTAAAATAATAATTTTCACAGTATGAACTTTTGAATTCTTATTTTCTTTAAATAAAAATTTTTTTTTATATTATACATTCAAATAAATTTTGAATAGATTTGTTTAGAAATCGCGAAGTAATAATTGAAACTCATAATACTTTACATTACGTGATGTTTCTTTATCTCTAATATTTGTCTATAATTAATTTACATTTTCTTTTTTCTTTTCTAATAACAGTTAATAAAAGCTTAGCGACAAGCAAATAATTTTTCCATATGAAGTCTTTTACTCTTCAAAAATCAGGAATTCAATGAATTACGATTGCATTTTAAAAAAGCATAATGAGTACACTTTTCAAAAAGAGATCAAAGACGATGTTTAGACGTTCATATTCTCTTGTCTGTTGTAAGTCTGTCAATACGAATCAATCTTTAAATTTGCAACACTTATACACAGTAGGCAAGAAATTCCATCAAATATCCAAGCCTTCCCTAAAAAACGTTCGAGAACGAGAGTTAAAGGGGAAAGCCTGAATATTCGCCGCGGGAAAGAAATTTCCATTTATACAAAATTTCTTCATCACCTGATATCCAATACCATTAAGGTTACGCAGATTCGTTGAAAAAAATGACAGCTTACGATTTAATATCTTAAAAGCGTATCTAACAAATCTAGCGCGATAGTGGCACTATTTTAAGGGCAGAGATATAATAAAAAATTTATTGGTACAAGTATAGACGTGCTTTCACATCTTTGCAGAACTTCGAAGTTACTTTTGACTGGGGGGATATAAATATCGACTTTTAGATAAAAATATGCGAGTGCAATGCTTTTCAATTGTACACAATTTTATTTATTTAAATAACAGTTTCTACTTGAGAAAAGATTTATAGAATCAAACAAGTTTATTAAAATAATAGCAGTTAACTTGATAATTATTTAAATCCACAATATTTTTTAAATAATCCTTGAGTAAGATTATACCATATATTGTGAATGATAATCCATTTATTGCCCGAGTAAATAATTGAAATGAAAATAATTGAAGAGTGAAAATTGATTTACATAAATAACAACACATTCATGCAAGATTGCTTTATAATCTCGAGAAATAGGTTAAACAAAAAGCAGGAAAGTGACATGGAAAGCCAATGTAAGTTCATTGTAAGCTTAAAATTCTTGTTCATAATAGAAGGTCTGGGATTATTCATTCGCCTCTTCGCTTTGAACCTCCGTGCAGAAGCGACGTTCGAAGCTTAGTTCTGATACTTTTTTCCGGAAGGCATAAATCTACCAGGAAACGTGATTTAATATTACAAAGCATACAAGATCTTACTAAATATGAGTAGCTGAAAAAGGTCGAGGGTTAAACGCTCGAGAGAAACGACCGAGGAAAAGGTTCAAGGCGCGAGAGATTGGAAAGCGATGCGCGAAAAGACACGCAAACCGACATTCTCGTTCGATCACTTTTTTTAGCGACAAAGTGATTAATTTCCTATTTTCTCTGCGGTCACGAAACTCGGTGAATCTCTCGGTTACGTTTTTACGATCGAGTCCCGAGCGTCTCGTAACTGGAAGCCGATTCACGATCAATCGTGTGTAGCTACACAGAGAGATTACGACAGATAAAACGTTTTAGGAATCTCTGAATAAATAAAACGGATAAATAATTAAAAAGTTGCACTAGATCATACATTTTTTGCGAAGGAGAAGAAGGTAAATCAAGAAATACAAGTCAAAGATTTTATTCAATCACTTTCGAGATTGAGGTTCTTACTGAACTTGCACAAACGTTTCTCGAGTTTTATTCCTTGAAATTATGTAATTAACAATAATTTGATTGTTTCTTGACTTTTATTTAGCTACGTCTTTATACAGTATGCATGCTAAAAAATGCCACAAAGTGGAAAATGCACGTGCCATGTCTGGCCAAAAGGGCGGCGGTCGGCCGATAGGTAGACGACCTGGGGTGGATCGGCGTGGTATGGAAATTCGTCGCGAAACGACATTCTAATCGATATGAAATTTCAATTTTCCTCGTTAGACCCTGTTTCCTTTGCCACTGTTCAGAGGGTCGATTCTGGACGATTGACGCTTCCGTCTCTTTCATTTGGCGATCACGCATGCGATTTTATAATCGATGGGAATAACTGACGAAGTTGATAAGTCCTTGATGGCATTTCTTTTGGTTGTTCAGGGGCGAGATCATTTAGTTTTTTTCATCATCTCGCAGAGTGCAAAGAGCGATTATTTCAATGATGATCACGCGGAATTTGAATGTAATAAAAAATGTTAATAAAAAATGAAACCTTAGATATTAGAATATCTTGCACTGAAAAAAAATTCTAAATTTTAATAAATTATTGTTTGTTTGAATAGTATCAACTAAATATTTATTTAATGTAAAACTATTTTGATTTAATAATCATTTTTATGGAGGAAATATTTATTTATTATAAATAGATGTTAAGTTGGCACTATGTTTAAATAAATATTTATTAAAATTTAACATATTTTTTCTTAGTGTGTATTTTATGTGTCTGTAATTTAATTAAATATCTTCCAGTAAGGTAAACAAAATTTATAAAAAAGTTGCAATTTACAGCAAAGCTTTTTCTACTATGTATTATAATAAATAAAGTTAATATTTTAATTAATAATATATTTTTCGTATAAAATTACATACATTGAAATATTGTACTTTGAAATATATACAAATAAATGCAATTATGACACATTTTCGTGTCTCGAAATTTCATTTATGTCGGCTTCAAAATAAACTGCTCAATTATGTATTCTATTTTTCGCTATTCATATTTTTTGCTGAGTCGCACGATGGCGACTCGATGATAACACATTGCAGAAAAAGCAGCTTTGGTATCTACTGAAAGGTTGTTGATGAAGTAGATTTCAGGACATCTATGTGACTCTCTAAAAATAAATAGAAATGAAGGAGAGTATAGATGTCTCTCTAGAAAGATAGATTTCTGTGCGTGTCACGAGAGAGTAATTTTCTAAATTACCGTTCTACAACACGCTGCGAGGACAAAGTTTTCCGATTTACATGACTTAAATTAAAACTTGCAAAATATCTTTTACAAATCTTTTAGCTTTTATTATCTCGAAGGAAGAATGTTTTATAATTTTCTTACGCGGTCATAGAACGAACCTTTGGTATATAAGAAATAATCCTCGCCGATACGTATTTATAGTTCCGTATATTTAATTTAACCTACAAAGTCTATCGGGAAGAAAATCAATTTTATAGAAAGAACTCTGATAAAATGTTACACAATAATCTCTGTTAACACCCGACCAGGAAGTTTTTTATTCTATAGAGGTATGTCGCGGACCCAGGGCTATATCTATTTTCAGTCGCAGTCTCACGACCGTTTTTCGTCCTATCATTTAAAAAATATAAAAGGTAAAACTTTGTGATGAATTCAGGCACAACTATTATTAAATTATAAGTTACGCTCCATAAATCCGAGAGTAGCCAGTAAACGTATGACGAATTGAATTTTCAGAAGTTTAAGCTTTTAGTTGCGAAATATCAAATTTACAGTCTTCGACTTTCTATCTCTGCGAGATCATTCTGAAAAGGATTTTTACTTATATAAGATCATGCAATGTAAAGTCCATTTACTTTAATAATACATTCTTTGACAAAGTTAGAATTCCCTTCCTTAATATAAAGTTTCAGGAAGACTTCTTCATTTCTCTCGTGATTTGATATACGCGAGCGCAATAAATCATTACCTCAGCCATAAAAATGCTGAATCCAATGCCAAAGAGAGATGTTCTGTAGCAAGTAATATAATAATAGAGACCAAATAAAATAATGGATTGTTATGTCGTTTGGACTCCGTCGCGGAAGTAACGAAAAGCGCGATAAGCCGGAAATAAAAGAGGAGTCGTCGCAATATTCCAGCCGTGCTGCCTCACGTGCAGCGTTTCAGTTACACGATTTGCGCATCGTGCACGCTTTTTTTTATCTCATTCGTGTTTTCGCTCACATAGGAGGAAAAAGCGCGCTCCTGCCGTCGTATCATCTGTACTGTAAATATGCACGTTTGTCGATGTAGGCCGGTATCGCCCAGAGGCGTTAATCTGGGCCACAGTGCGTCGGCCTCGGGGCTAGAAATATCGTGTGAGCACACACACGAGGCGAGAGAGCGCTCGAGCACGATTATAACCCTCATGCGATTGAAATGCGCTTGATGTACACACGAGAGCATAACTGTCTCATCGTAAACTATTGCAAAAAAACTCACAGCGATGATATTTTTTCGCAGAAAAATACAGTAACGCGAATCTTTAATTAAAAATTCATTTGCTAATGTACTCGGACACACCCTTTATCTATATTTGTGTTATGTTAAATTATTTTTACGCGATATATGTATAAAAAATGATCTGATATGATATATAAAGTATTTCAAAGTACATTTTTTCTTAATATTCCAAAATATATTTCTTTTTGTCTTAACGTTAATATTAATAATGCAATTGTTGGAATGATATTTCAAATCACAGAAAGATTGATTTTGCTGAAGTATCAATTTGCTAGACGCGGTTCTAAAAATAATTTTATTGGATTATTAAAATAAATTACATAGGAATGTCCAGCAATGATGAGCAATGCAAAAAAATTTTGATATTTTAATCACTAGTTTGAACTTCTTATATATAATTAATTTGATGGTCCAACAAAATTATTTCCATAACTGTATTTAGCTAAATTTTTAGATACATAAGCAAAACATCCTTTCCATGCAGCAAACACATGTATGTTTTTCATAACATTTTGTAAAAATTTATACTTTTTACTTTATGAGAGTTGGAATAAAGAGAAGATATAAATACGTAATAAACAATTAAATTCTTCCAGATCACTTTTCTTGTAAAAAGTTTTGCACTTTGCGATTTTGTATTCGTATTATTACAAGTTGACGGATAAATGTCTGTGACAGTTGTGTAAAGGATTGTGCATATAAATCGAATAAAACATGTATTGTAAAACATATCAAAGCAATGAATTCGTACTTGAAGCTCGCATTTGCGAAGTAATGCAAAAGCATCGGATGAAGTGGATAGAATATTTTTTTCATAAGAACATATGTAAAAACTTTCTTTTTCTATAATATAATTTAAAAGTTTACAAAAATCGTATTACATAATAAATATGTTTTGACGAAAAATACAGAAAGAATATAAAAAGATATAATAATATTTCGCTTTTTATAATGCGCTTTTTATATACTTAATATTATTATGAATAAACTATTAAAAAATAATAATTACAATGTAATAAATTGAGGAAGATATATTTAAATAATTTATAAATTTCTATTTATATATACAATTTTTAAAGAATATGCGCAAAGACGCATCCCATAAAGTGCATTGTTATTTTCAATGTTTAATTATTTGGATTTTTTTTTTGCCGAAAAATAGACATTACTGAAGGCAGGAAAGTATTTCAGGAATGCACGCAATGTCGCCCGGGTATTTTTCATCGGTTACACACATGCACACGTAACCGGATTACGTGGACCAAGTTAAAAGTGGCAGAGCACAGCTGTCTATGAGCAGCAGCCCGCGTTCATTTCTCTCTTCTTCCTCTGCGAGTTGCGACTTAGGGAAAATCCGACCCTTTAAATTATTGCACGGACTTTAACTTCAACGATGGAGCTTGGAAACAACCTCGCGGACTTTTGTGGTTTATGGGAAGAGGAAGAGCGAACTTTTCCACATTTTAGCATAGCAGATGATAGATCACCAACCGGATTTTTTTCCTGTCTCGAGAGGATTATGCAGAGTATTATGTTTTAGATGTGGCAAAGAGAGAGCTCACATTTTTTTCATTATAATTCGTTTCTTTTAACACACGAAAAAAAGAAATCCAGAAATCATTTTTAGGAATTAAATGCAAGAGTTATAGTACAATTTATACGATAATTCGGAGGTACAAATTCTCTTCTTGGATGAACGATGACAAGTACCATCGTAGCGACGCCTCTCACGTTCCACTTTAGCCTGAAAATCAGAGTCGTTGATCTTCGCACTGGCTGGATAAATGTACCGGAAAAGCTGGCTTCTGAGCTATGCCTTCGAGCGGCCGTGGCAATGACGCGAATGATGATCATGTGTCAAGATCGCAAAGCCGTTCTTATATCAACTTTCAATGTAGAATTTTTTAAATAACTTTTTAAATTTGTGACGCAAAGCTCTCTCAATTTAAAAAAAATTTTATCCATGCAAATAACATCAATCTATGTCACTGTACTTTCCTCCTTATTGCATAAAAAAGAATTTGTGGAAAAAAAGAGCTGCCAGTGCGTCGACATGCTGAGAGGATCTTCTTATTTTAAAAGCGATGGAAAGAGATGGTCGAGTGCACGCGGCCTTTGAGCAGACCTTGGCAATGGAGTGCGTTCGCCAAGAAGCACTTTCCGGTATCGTGAACACCGTCGTGCACGTCGAGAAAATACATCGGCCTTGGGAATATCGATGAGCATAAATTAAGAAAGTTTTCCCCTGAGCACAGTTCAGATTGGCTTCCCGTGTTGAAGATTGTTGTGTTGAAACAATTGTTCACGTATAATCCGATAAAGTCATAAAGATATATGAGATTCATAATGGAACGCTCAGATTACACAAGTCTATCGAGGTCGATTAGCTTATCGGGGATTATCCGTCGATATCTTCGTTTATTTATCGAAATCTTATGTAAATAATATTTCATTATTGATATTTCTCGTAATAATTAATTAACTTAGACTGATGGAAGAGGGAGAGATTAATACATTGGCACGTAGTTATTATACGTAAATAATCCAATCGTTGTTATTTTTTTTATATATGTAGTGTTTTATATCGGCAATGTGTTACTCACAGCAATAGATTGCAACATATTTTTATATGGACTGAAAAAACAAAATAACGGAAGACAATAAATGGAAATAAACGTTTCAAGAGTTTACGACGCAGTAACTATAATCCTAAAATCAAACTATATAATGAATATATACGGAAATGATATAAAACATTTTATGAAACATATTCGAAAAAGTATTATTGGGTTTTTGAATTTCATATTTTAAATAAGAGCGTGATAAAGGACCACTATTTTCGGAAACGTTTTAAAATATTTCGGTAAACTTGAACTTCGTTTTTTCTATTAAAAATATTAATTTGAAATTATCTAAAAATCTATGCATTTCTTTATATAATTTCTTTATATAATTTCTTAATAGCTGAAGATCCTTTAATTTTTATTAAAAATCTCTTCGCAGTTAAAAGTCTTTTATTTGATACATTAACAAATTTTTAATTCATTATTGCTTCTTTATTAAATGTGTCTTAAGAAAATTTAACTATGTAGCCATTGAGCTTTCTCTTCTTCTTTCTCTTCTTCAGGAATAAAGTAACAAACTGGACTCGGATAATTGCATTCGCGTGCACGCTTTTGAACGTTCTTGGCAATGAAATGCTGGGAAATACTTTTCACGCTATAAACATTACGTACACATCAAAGCGGATAGACTACATCGGCCTTCGATATATCGATTTGTACACGCAAAAAGAGAAGTTTATTGAAGCTCTGTCCCTCTCTGTGCCATCGGATTGTCGGATCACGTCTACATGACGTCCGGTCGTTGTTCTCTCAACCAACGCTTATTACAATCTGAGATTCTATATAACTATAAATCGTGATAATCCGCTTAGAAATTAATTGGCCAAGCGACTAAGTTTATTCCTGATAACTAAAATTTGGCTACAGCCAAGTTAGATGTCACCGATTTATTTATGACATACTCCTGTTCATGTTTTTATCACCGTGGAACGACGAATATCATACGAGTAACGATGAAACTTTAACGAGATGGTTATGGGCTATAGGTCTTTCCAACGTTTTGAAATATGAAACGTGCTTTTCGACTTGTCCTTAAATGTCCTTAACAATGACAAACTATTAAATTTTTTGCGACGTTACATTTTTGTCAATATTAAAGCAATTATTATAAATTATTATATTGAAAACTATCAAAATAGATTTCATTTTGCAATTGTTACATTAATATAATATAATAACTCGTTGAAAGTACATAATTTTATTTATATAATATAATCGCTTTTTTATTTTATACATATAATTATTATGTCTGAAATATTCCAATGCTTACATCCACAAAAAGAACGATTTTATTGAAGTATATAAAAAATTTAAGTACAGATCTGAACTAAAATAATTATGTACGGCGATAAATTGATTGCTATAATTATTAATAATAATTATTTTAATGATCAACAAAATTATTTTCAGATCTATTTAATTAAATTTTTAGATAAGTTTTAGCAAAATATCATTCTTTTTGCAAATTCTTTTATATTATAATTCTTATATCTTTAATATTTATATCTGTTGTATATTTAATACTCATCTTCTAAAAAACTTTCATTTTTTATGATAGCAACTACACGTTAATCTAGTAGTGTGTGAATCGAGAATTTGTATATTATTTTCAGAAGATTTTTGGCGCTGAGATTCTTCCTCAAGATGGCTGGAGCGAACCAAGAGGTTCGGCAAGGTCCTGAAAATTTTGTGCTTGCAAGTCATCGTATTGGACGAAGCCAGTCTTCGTGCGATTAGGAGCTGTGCCAGGGTAGCACGGGACGGGGGTGGTTCCTTCCATCGCGAAGATCGAGATGAGCGATTTACAGGCCACCCTCGAGTTCTCCCTCGAGCTCTGCAAGTTTTACAATGTCGATCTCTTCCAGCGCGGGTGAGATTATCGCTCCATATCTTTCGATGTATAACGTCGCATCGTATCTTCGTAAAATATTGCGATTGCGATTGGACGCCAAGACTGGTTTGATCGTCTAACAGGGAAATTCTCTATATACTTTTTTTTACAGATATTACCAGATCCGAACTGCTCTTAGAGTATCGCCAAAATTACCAGTCAAAGTGGAAGTCAATCAACCACGAAATCGTAAGCATTTCGATAATCAGAAATCAAAATTATTTCTGTAATACAGATATTTTATTTTGCATGCTACATTAAATTTACATGTACAGTCACTACATTTAGTGTTTTAAAAGATTTTCCCCCTTTCCTCCCTCCCCTCATCAATAGTAATAATTATTTAAAGTAAATATAATAGATAGGCATACCTCAATAATATTGTCGAATCATGAAAACCTTCTAGTCACATGTATCTTAAAAACATTTCTCTTTATCTTTCTTTCTTTATGTTTCGATATATCCATTTTTTACGAGCGTCTCGCGATCGTATCTCGGACTATCCGAAGTTCTCAGTTATATCACGCGAATGTACTTGCTGAATCCATTCACCCCAATCGATCGATCTATCCCCGAGGCGAGCGACGTCGAATTCGATGGAGAGGCACGCACCGTTGTGTTGCAGACTCACTGGAGGCGCCGGGCACGAGTAAGCGCTTTCAGATCCTCTACAGGAACGAGGAGGTGACACTCGGCACTTCTGTACTATTCCGAGCTCATGTGCTCGTGCATAGTCACAAGATTGAGGAGGCCCTGTCGCGCACCCACTTTAATCTAGGCGTCGAGCTATGGTTCAGCGAGCCGACGCAACCGGGCAACATGGCTTGCGTGTCCTCGAGGTAAGCGTCTTGCCATCTAACACGAACGCCGATGTATTCCTTTCCCGCAGTGACAGCAGGGACACGCAAGGGATTGCGAGCAATCTGAGCAATCAGCCGGCCGCGCAATTCTTATCTCTTGTTTGCGACCTTTCTTGAACGCGGCATAAGAATTTACAAAAGAATAAATTAATGATAATAAGATGGATAAATTTGAAATTTACAAAAAAAGTAAAATGAGTTAACACAATTAGAACATTTACTTCAGTTATTTTCTAATATTAATGTTGAGTCTGTTATCTGATAGTTCAAAAGAACGGAAAGAATTTTTGTTGAATTTTGAAAATAAAATATAAAAACTCTCACTCATTCATTTTTATGATACATTATAATAACATTAATTTTAGCGTTCCTAAGTTTTCTTCGGAAAGATAGATAAAACTGACGCGAACTTAGTAACGATGTTGAAAATTTTCCCAGGCAATTTCTGACACTTATCGTAAAAGACCTCTTACAGATAACGTAATTTGTCAAACGTGTTTTAGACAGATCTATCAGACATCTGTTGGATATTTGTTCGCAAACTGTTTGGAATTGGGCTGAACTGATCGATGATAGTTTCTACTGAAAGTCGCTATTATAGAGTCATTCGTGATCGATAGGACGTTCTTTTTCAGGGCGTTGCAGTTGAACTTTACACCCACGAAGGGCCTTCACTATCATCTGCCAGTGCTCTTTGATTACTTTCATCTTGCTGCGGTATCCATTACGATCCATGCCTGCCTCGTGGCACTTCATCAGCCTTACATCAAGTCAGTATCGCTTACGTTTCGTAATTCTCAAAATACTGCCCGGCATATAATCGACGTTGTCTCTCACGAGAACCTTTTTTTCTGTTTTATGACCGCGTGTTTTCATCTTCGATGAACGTAGGAAGAGCATACTGCACGTAGTACAGAGTTGGTGAGTTCTTGACACTTTAGAAAGAAGCTCAGAATTGGCTGAACTTTCCGCGCGAGTGTAGCACAATTTATTATTTCTTCTTCGACTTCTGAATTCCTCAACTAACTTTGTCTCGAATTTGAATTTACGAGGCAGTGATTATATTGACTCCCACACAATTTCAAAAGCTTAATATTAGAGAACATTGCGATACACATGATCGTAATGTATTT
>Ga0157364_1002615_pt1 | contig 16915 bp, 9 predicted proteins | sample AttsexASBM2_FD_111476 | JGI IMG/M metagenome (GOLD analysis project Ga0157364, IMG submission 111476) | Fungus gardens microbial communities from leaf cutter ant in Ribeirão Preto, State of São Paulo, Brazil - Atta sexdens ASBM2 | ecosystem: Host-associated > Fungi > Mycelium > Unclassified ... | reverse complement strand
TGGATCCATTTTAATTCATTTCAATTCATTCTCATTTGCTGGGAGGTTATCAAAGATCCTAACGTAAAAATGGCGAGAGGAATAGAAAGGCGCATGTATCGTATATGTATGCGCGCGCGCGCGCGTGTGTGTGTGTGTGTGTGTGTGTATGTGCGCACTGTAACTTTCACTGGCACGGCGTTAAGAAACGTCGTGCCAGCGATCGATTACGCAATAATACGTAGCCGTGATAATAAAGAAAGCATGAAGCAAGTTTTCGCGGATTAATTTCGCGGAATGAAAGACGGAATGATTGTCCAATTTGGATAACATTTTAATGAGTGAAACGCTCATCGCTTTCTGGACATCTGTGTTTCCTCATACGCCTCATATGCCAGTCTTACAACTGAAATTGACCTTTATACTTTTAATTATTATTTTCACTTTCATTATCATAATCTCTTTTTCTCAATCTCTTTTTTTTGTATGTCAGATACGAAAGCAGATTCAAGCAGAGAGAGAAAGAGTGAGAGAGAGAGAGAGAGAGAGAGAGAGAGAGAGAGAGAGAGACATGTACATTTAATAGAAACAATAAAAACATATACAGAGCATATAAAAATCAAATATAAAAAATTGTTTTAAAATATGAAAATTTTCAAATGAGAAATATATATAATATAATACTCTGTAATTAATTAAAAATCAAATATATGTTACATCGATCTCTCGATTGAGCCTTCTTTAGATATTCGAAAGAAAAATTGTACACATACGAGTGATGTTACAATGATGAAACTCAGAAGAGAGAACTCGAAGAGATGGATGATATTATATACATAGTAATGATGATCAGAGAGATATTTCACAGAGAGATGGAAATTGCTCGCAAGCGGCTGGATGACCGATTGTTTAAAATTTCTTGATGTTCTGCTAAAAAGTCAAATTAGAAATAAAATAAATGGATTGTACGATGATAAAAATCAAGCAAACACGTCACTCTGTTAGAAAAAACTTACTGAACTCGTACAATTATATTTCGCATGTCGAGAAGATGTTCGTCAATTTATATTAAGCGTCAGTGTGTCGGTTTAAAATAAGAAAATAGCGATATCACAGACAATATAGAAAAAAGTTGATCATGATATAAAATTAATAGTGTATAAAATTAAAATTATTATAAATAAATTATTATATACAATATTATTATTACAAATTATTATATATATAAATTATTATATAAATTATTATATTTATAAATGTATTTAAGTTTCGAGGTAAAAATATATGTTACTGTCACGACAGACACTGACTGAAGAATAATAATATATTAAAATAATTTTGATATTGCAAAATGTCAGATTTTATTTATTATCGGTATATATGCCTTGTGAAGGTCCTCAGTATCCATTTGTAGATTAAGACTATTATATTTTTTTATTTTTTGATATTTAATATGTCCGGAAACCAAATGCTTATTATAACATGATTCTTCATGTACATTTAATTTTTTATTTAATAAAATATTTGATGACCTACTTAATTATCACATTAAAAATATAACAAAATGTGTTGTTGTCGATGTTGCGCTTGTTTATTGATATCAACGAGACTGTTTCTTTATAAAACTGTCTTAAATTTTTATTTTTGGAAAAATATAAATGCCTCTCAAAGATGTTTTGCAGTCGTAAGCCCGTATAAACAAGCAGATATAAACAATAAGATTCAACACTTTTTTATTAAAACCTATGAAAAATGATTTCGCAAAAAAATGAAACAAATGGAGACGCATAACAGTAAATCGAGCAAGCATAAAATGAGAGTTTCTAAAATCCTGACTAGTTTTAAAATGTTAATTCATAACATTATTCGATTGAATTAAAAATGTAGCACTAATATATATATATATATATATAATATATATTATATACTCAGACAATCAAAAATGTTTAAAATCAAGTCATAAAACGTTTTTTGCATCTAAAAAATGACTTAAAGACGTCTTATATCACAATTAAACTTTGTTTGGGATGTATATACTGATGTGTCATCAGTTCCCTTTCTCATGTTAAAGATTTCGTATCTGATTAAAGATTTACCAACTTAAAAAAAAAAAAATTATGGCAGACGATTCCGAACGATACCTGGTAACTCCGAGCGACTTCGGGAATATGCGATATTGTAGCATTTTCGGCTGAGTGAGTTGGCACTAAAGATCTTAGAAATGGGAGTTTGGCCAATGATTTCTTCATTCTCATTGGCTAGGAAAGGATATGATATGATCGTTGTTGTTAAAAGTCCCTTCCTTTCAAGCGCAGCATAATTTGAACATGTGCAATGTGAAACAAAAATATTACGCTATTCCACAATCTAAATCATAATCTTTTTTTTGTGTTCCTTATTTTATTTTTTAACGTATTTTTTTCTAACTAAAATATTGACCGAACTCCTATTTCTGAGCTCTAGTTTACCCCAATCTGGGTTGGATTAATGATGAAAAATTAATGGAACAGCATCAAGAATTTACTTTATTAGCTCTAAACTTGCAGGACCAAATCAGCAGAATCAAATCGGACTTATCGGAATTTTTAGTAATCATATTGTATTAAATTGTATATTAATGATAATTTTGATCGTGTGTCATTTCGAAAAAAATCATGGCGATGCTAGCTTAATATTAAATTGGAAGGACCAATATAAAATAAAAGAAAAAAAAATAATATTATAAAAAAATATTATTTTATTTTTTTTTAATTTACTAATATACTTATTCTACAGATAAAAATATGAGATACGTGTTTTTTGCGAAAAAAATGTGAGATTTTTTGTGAAGTTAATTTTTTGTTAAATTTAGAAAATTTTTTTTGAATCAGACTTTTAATCTTAGAAAGCAGCTTTTTTGCATTTTTTTTGTACGACTGATAGTTTCGATATAATAATTTATATAAATGTTCGCATAAGCGTTTTTTTATAAATTTATGCTTACGAGCGCCAATAACTTCACAAAAAAAATATGAGATTTTTTTTGTGAAGTTATTGATCATGATATTTTAATATTAAGCAAGTACTTGAGTTGTTTACTAAACACGTCGATTTAACTTAAGTTGTTTACGAAATATCACACGACAATTTTTGATAATCATTATGTACACGGTCATCCAATCATAATTCTCGAATGTCATTTCTACCGAAAATATTAAAAATTTTGTTAAACAAAGATCGTAAAACTAAAACAATTTAAGTTGAGTTAATGGACATCAGGACCATTACATAATTAAGTTCACTATAGGCTTATGGAATATGCAGGATTGGGTAGTAACTAATTAAAACATTAAAAGTTAAAAAAAAGTTAAAATATTAATAACTTCTAACTTAACTTAGTTAATTTTAAATGCATTAAATTTTAATTTAACTAAGTTACTTTTAAACGTTAACTTTTTAACTTTTTTTTAAGTTAAAAAATTTTTTTATCTTTTTTAAATATCTTAGAAAAATAATAAGATATAATAAAACTAAGGGCGTATATTTGTAATCTGTTCATATTTTAAGACCATCTTAAGTAATTTCTTAAGATGCTAATACAGCCCTCTGATTGGTTTATGCGGTTGTGCCTTATGCCATAAGCCTTAGTTCGGATCTAATAGGTGTTTTAAACCTTAAGTCATAAGAAATTGATCAATTACAGTCAAATATTCTTCTCGCATTCAATTGTAATTGATCAATTTCTTATGGCTTAAAACTTATTAAAAAGTAATCACTGATCTTAAATCTTCTCTATGTGCTAGCTGTTTTTTTAAAGTTATATAACTTATATAACTTATATAGTTATATCGTTATGTGTTATATACTTATATCACATATGAATAAAAAAATAAACAATTTAATTTACTTAATAATCTATATTGTAGTTATTTAATCTCATTTTAAGAAAAATTAGGACATTTTGATCTAAAAATAATTTTTTTCAAAAATTAACTTTTTTTTTAACTTAAGTTAATTCAATATTGACTTAACTTACGTTAAGTTAATTTTTTATTCCTTCAACTTTTAACTTAATTTTATTTTGTAAAGCCATTAACATTAACTTTATTCTGTTAAAAAAAAAACATTAACTTACCCAATCCTGGGAATGTGTAATAATATACGTTAAAATAATATGTAATATGTAAAATAAAATTTTGTAACGTTCATTGAAGAGGACCGTTGAAAAAAGTCGACACGTTTGCAACATTGTTTATATGAAGTTTAAACAATCAAAAGTTTAGTCAAACCAATTATAGCATAGTTAAAACGTAAAGTTTAGTCAAAACAATTATAGCATATATTACATGCTTGCTAGACTTTGAAAAACCTTATTGTATATTAATTGTATTGTATATTAATTGAATATATATTTTTGTAAAAATATAGAAGAATAACGATATAAGAAGAAAAGTCAACTTCAATTTTTATCAAACAATCATGTATAAAATGGTAATTATCCGTTTTTTAATGGATATAAACAAAAGTAAAATTTTCTTTCGATTTTTATCAACTTGTATGTTCTTAAGTATTTATAAAAATATATATTTACGGATACTTGTAATACGGCGATATAATACGCGAATATATTTTCCTCGAATACTATCTTTCGCTCCTGAGAAATGAAGAACGCAAAGATGTAGGTGAAGGTCTTGAGAGTTCGTCCACGTCGAGAGTTAGCACCACCACGACGATCCCCTACTTAAATTGACCAGCCAGCCGAGCAACTGGGTTACTTTGGTGTATACCGTCCAACAGTCAATGTCTTTCTCGTTTCAAACTTGGTGACTGCGCGTAAAATTGCGGTTAATAAAATTCGACGTTGCATCTTCAATGTTGCGAATAAATCCAAATCGAATCATAGCGGAATTAAAATAGTGCAACTTTTTTTATAGTCTATTAACTATAAAAAAATCTCAATCGGCTAGATGATTTCTTGACTTGAAAAAATTTACCATCAGCTAAGCAACGAGTGAAGCTCTCTGAAGAAACGAGAAGAAAAAAGGAACAGAGCGATCGTCGTGGGAAGAAGAGAACAGCAAATTGAATATTAACCAAGTATTAATTATTATGGTTATTACTAAGTGAATAAGAATTCATTTAAAAAAGCTTTCTGTAATTATATGCAATTTTAAATAAATGTGATGGCAATATAAAGGCAAAAACTTTTAGATACATGGGGAAAAAAATTAAATAAGAATGCTTACTAATATGAAAGCATTTTGAAACGAGCTTGTCTCCCTTAATAGATTAATTAAAAAGCAGTAATATTTATTTAAATGCGAATTGAGCTTCGTTTTTTTTAATGGAAAGGAAAATGCTTGAATGGAATAAAAAGAAAGCGTACATCGAAAAGCCCAAGAGTAAAATGCCGAATTTTAAAGTTGATTGTGTTTAATTGAAAGATTGAATTATAGTTTGTACAAGACGCAGTTTAGAGTTTCTTCTCTCGGATGGAGGATTAACTCTCGTTACATCCGTCTGTAAAAGTATGTTTGGCGAGCGTGAGTGGTAAAAGTGGATCAATGTAACCCGTCCATCAAGTTCGCGCGATAATATCCTCGCGGTAGTATACTCTAAAAAATTTCATCATATTGTAAATTTAACATCATAATGTGATGTCTATATAATTCTCTCTATTCTCTCTATGTTAATATAAACACCAGAGATTGTAAATCCACATTATGTTGCTATTATTAACACCAACACGATGAAAATTTGAAATTAATGCATAGATACTACATAATGTTGAATACACACCGATATTTTGTAGAATGTACAGTCTTTCCATCTATCGGCAATAAATACCTCGTACAGCATGCGGATTGCGATTATTGCAGAAAGTTTTCAGGAACGTTTCAACCTTTCGCATTTCATACGCAACAATTCTGCAATATTTCATATGAAACGCTTTAAAAGAAATGTTTCTAAAATCTATTATATATATATATATATATATATATACATATATATATAAAATAAATTGAAAAACATATTTAAACAGAACAAAAAATCATCACGATGTTAAAATGGCTCCAAAATGTTTATTAAAAGTCATTTTTTGATCAATCGCAATTCAGTTTAACGTTGATTGTGATTTGTTCTATTTAAATTGCAAAACACTTTTTTGTATATGAATAGCTTGTTTTGTTTTAATTGCAAAAAATTCGTTCATATAATGATATTATGTTATAATAAATTTAAATATTATTTAAGTATCAATCAATTAAATAAATATTTAAGTATCAAGTATATATTCAAATATCATTTTTGTAATACTAGAAATAATTGAAACCTCTTTGATAATATTTCAAAAAGATTGCAGATTCTTTCCATGACATTTCATCAACCTTTCAACAAGGTTTCATGTACAAGAATTGCGATTTTGCTATTTCAGAGAGGTTTCAGAAATGTTGCAGACATATTTCGCAATTTTTATGAAATGTTTCACTTTTCAGTTGAAATATTTCTGAGATATTTCTGAAAACTTTCGATGCTGTATAGGACCCTTCTTCTGTGTTAACGCATTTCGTTACAATAAATGATAATAACTCTGTTAAATGACGAATGACGATATAGTAGAAAACTGAAAATTTTTCATATTACTAGTGCATAATTAAATTCGTAATCGAACATGAGAATTTAAAATTCAACATATGTGTAATTTAAGATGTGTCATGCGGATTACAAAAATACTCGTTAATACTACCGAACGCTTACAACGCGTTCTCTCGTGACGTGGTCTTGAATAGAAACGATATCGCGTTTATACGGTATTGCACTTTGAGTATCGTGATAGGATAGAAAGTCGGATCTGAGCGCATGATGAATATAGCACACCGCGAAACGCGTGTTCCCATTGCAGCAGCGAAGCCCCTTCGTTTACTACTTCCTCCCAGTGTCTCACTTTCGTTTCACGAATCGTTTAAGCATCACACTCGCGGAGAATTTCAAGTAATTGTCATTGGATAATAGCTTTCGGATTCAAGGCTCTTGAAAATAGCTAAGAAGAATCGATATTTTTATGAAAGAGAATTTTTGTCAACATTCTTATACGTTGATTAAAATTGATAAAGGCCTCTTTGAACCTCTCTGCGAATTAAATTAAATTCCGGTTAAATTAATTAAATTTCTTATACAATTATTGCATTGATATGCACAATTTAAATACAAAAAACAAAAAATGTTTGCTCAATACAATTAATTTTAAAATTGTATAATATTAAAATTATACACTTGATTCTAAATGTTTTGATTAGAATGTAACTTAAAGCTGATATTACTAAAATATTAAATCAGATATTAAGCTTATTATGAAAAATAATTTAAATTATCCTCCTTACTGGTTCATACAATATAAAAATTAATGAAGAAGTTATAATAGATCTATATAATAGATCTTTCTTTATTCATCTTTTTCTACATTAAAATTATACATGGTAAAATATTCATTGATAATCACAAATTAAATCTATTGTTTGTAAGGTTTAATTAATTTAATTAATTTAATTAATTTGTTTAATTAATTTAATCCATTAATACATGAATAAAAAACATCAGTACGATAAAATGATTATTGTGTGTAAGACGAAAAACTTGATTTTATAAAGATATATTGAAATGAAAAGAAAATATTGTTTAAATATTTTAAATAAATTTAATGCTAATTAGCAGTTAGTAATGTCTATAGTAATTGACTATAGTAATTCTCTATCTGTCTATACATTGTAATATCTCTATGCTTTACTGATGCTTTCCGAGACTTTCTCTTTACGTTCCATGCCATATTAACTGCTAGCGAAATGGAATAATTTGTCCATGATTCGCTATTTGATTTTCTCATTTCTCTTCTGCTTTTATATTTGTCAACTATGTCAACTATGTTTAATTAAATAAAAAAAAGTCTAACATTTAAAAACATTAAAAATCGATGTTCTAATTTTATAAATAATAATTAAACAACTTTAAATTATGATAATGTGTGTGTGTGTGTGTGTGTGTGTGTGTGTGTGTGTGTGTGTGTGTGTGTGAGATGCTCTTTTTCCATTAAATGGATATTCAATCAAACAGTTTAATGTCAGCTAGATTCTCTTCTATTAACAGGGCAAATTATTTTCTGGAGTAAAAAATCGATTTTTAAGAAATTGTTTTTTAAATATCTATATAATCTCTCTCTATTATAGTTCTAAACTTCTTATTAATATAATTCTTTTTAATAATAATCTTATTAATATAATTACAGTCTTAAAAAGGGTCAAGGTATACTTATATAGTACAAGTATCACTTTAAGATAAAAAGATTAAAATGAATGTTTTTATAAACCTAAAGAATATTTATCATAATTTTATAAACGTACATTTTTCTCAAGATGTATTATTTTATCAAGGTTTGGATGATATTTCAGTTATATTTTAATATTTTTGAATGAAAATTTACACGAATATTTTTAACACCATTCACTCAGTTTCTTAAGCATTTTTTAAATTTGTATTTTTATTTTATTTTTATAAAACAAAAAAATTGATGTTAACTAAAAAAATTGATTTTAAAAATGACCTAAGAATTTAATTTGTGATATAATTATCTCAATTCGATTTAAGATTGCGTCTAAAAACCGAAAGTGACTTTGGAGTGCAATTGTAAAACTGAATGTGTACATGTAAATTCATGCTGAAATATTATTTAAAACGTTAAGATCCAGCTTAGATAAGACTTTTTCTAAAATTAAAAAAAAAAACAAATTCATTTAGTAATTTTTAAAAATAATTTTTCAAATATTATCGTTTTTTTATTTAAAATAATAATTTATTTCTTTAAATATTTAAATTAACTAACATAATCGATTTATGTATTTTCTTCAATTAATATGCTATTTTCAGAGATAAAGGAGATTACATTCGTAATATGATTAATTTTGTATTTTACTGAATTTAAATACAATCACATTAAGGGATTTTACAACAATTGTAAAGCTGCTTTTTCCTGCTGATTGAATGCACTGTTATTCCATTAAGATAACGTAAAATCCATTGAGATAAAACATTAATTAGACTTGCATTACTGTTCAGACAATGGTATCGGAAGGGCAGCAAAAGAAATATGATGAATATAAGAGTACGTTGAATGCGGACACGCTGGAAACGGCTAGATTGGAACTCCGTGAGGATGACAACACGAGAGACCAAGCGCTGAAGCAATTTCGGCATTGGATCGAGAAACATCCTACGATTAAAAAATGTAGGACTGATTCGTTGTTCCTATTAAGATTTCTTAGGACGAAGAAATTCAGTTTGCCGATGGCGCAGGAGATGCTGGAACAGTATCTCACTATTAGGCAACTTTATTCCAATTGGTTCCAAAATCTCGACGTTGATGATCCGGAACTTATGGCCATCATCGATAACGGCTATTTAGTACCAATGTTAAAGCGAGATCAATACGGCCGAAAAGTGATAATGTCATGTGCAGGTACCAATCCCATGAATACAAAAGACTAATTTAAGACGCAGCTAAATCATGACATATTATAATAAGGTTGTTCCATCTTCGAACAAACTGTTATGTAATAATTTATTTAAAGAATTAAAGAGTAAAAGAGTACAAGAAAGTAAGAGAGTGAGAGTTAAAGAGTGAGCTGAAGTGTCAAAAAATAGAACGACCCAGTCTAAATTTATTAAATATAAATATAATAAGGAGGATACAACTACAATGCACGATGTATTTAGCAAAAATATCGTATATTTAAAAAATTATTTCATATGATAGTAGAAGTAGACGTTTCAGTCAAGTCTTGACCATCATCAGTACAATAAAAAATGTAAATGGTGTTAGACAAATATTCATATTCGCTGATAGAAGGAGACTTTATACGATATAATAAATTTCTTGTTATTCGAACATTTGTAAGGCTTCGTATGAAAAATACGGAATTTCCGAATGTAAATTTGTATCTTTCAATTCTGAACTAGCGAATAATTTTTAACATTCTGTTTAATATCTAACACCATTTATATTTTTTATTGTACTGATGATGGTCAAGACTTGACCGAAATGTCTACTTATCATATGAAATAATTTTTTAAATATACGACTTTCGCTAAATAAGTAAATACATCGTGTGTTGTGACTGTATGCTTTAATTATTTATATTTTGTATTGTTTTAAGCTAGTTATTCCACATTTATATAAACTAGTCAGCTAGTCATTTATTTTCACGTTCGCAAACTTAAAGTTCGCAACTCTCTCGCGAACATTATTTCATTCTTGTCACCAAATATTAAACAAAATTGAAATGACGCATGTTGCGAATGTTGAGAACGTTAAGTGGAACACATCCCCAATTACTGGCATTTAATTCATTGTATTGAAAGTTACCCAATTTTTGTAATAAAATTACAATTCGTGCTTGATATTATTGTTATTATTATTATTATTATTATTATTATTATTATTATTAAGCCTGATATTTTTGCTTCATAGTTAATTTCAATTAGTCTCCGAGTATATATATTAAATATTCATACTACTTAATTTTCTTTGTTTTTTAAAGGGCGTTTCGACCCTAGTAAATTCTCATCTGCACACTTGCTCCGGGTTCATAGTATGGTGGTCGAGACCTTGATGGACGATGAGAAAAGTCAAGTCTATGGCTACACATATCTCAACGACGTAGCGAGATTGTCCATGAACCATCTCGGCACGTTGTCTTTCATGGACATTCGTAATATATTGAGGTGCGTACAGAACAGTACACCGATGCGTCATAAGGAGACGCATATAATCAATCTACCTAGCAGCGTAGCGAAGCTCCTCGAATTCAGCATGTCTATATTAAACGACAAGCTTAAGTCTCGCGTTATGGTAAATATCGCGAAATGGTAAATTTTGTTATGATAAATATGGCTGGTTTAAATTTACACATCCGAGAAATCATATTTGCAATTTTTGCAGATACATAGAAACGTACAAGAGCTAAAAGAAGCAGTGGATCCAAAGATACTACCGAAGGAATATGGCGGGGAAATCTCGCTTTCGGAAATGATTGGTTCTCCTCTCAATTCTTTCAAGTTTCAACAGACTCAAATTGTATTATTTCTTAACATCTGCTATCTATTTTTTAGATGAATTTAAAAAGGAACTAAAACAGAAAAAAGATGAACTCAAGGCCCTCGACGATATGTATATTGAAATATCACCGAAATATTATCAAGAGGCTAACGAAGAATTAAGCGGAATATGCGGTTCGTTCCGAAAGTTAGAAGTCGATTAAGAGACAATCTATTTCTTTTCGATTTTACAACTTCACATTGTCAGCACCTTATTTTAATATATAGTTATTTTCATATTATGTGATTACACGCGTATTAATGAACATGAACTTTTTTACCAAAAAGAACCATAGAAATATATTATTATGACACAGAGATCGTGAGCACGTAAACGTATGTATGTATAAGCGATTTATACATCAATAATTGTTAACTTTTTGTTAGGTTTTAACTACATAGTTAACTACATATTTTTATTCTTAGATATATTTCCCTCTAAATCGATTTATGATATAAATAACAAAAAATAAAATTAATTAGGTAATATCAAATAACATCCTGGTATAATCTGTATATGAAATGTACGAAAATTTACTTTGATATAATAATACCTCGAAATGTTGTGTGTGTGTATAGTACTCGTTTATAGCTTATATGTATTGGATTATCCGGAAAGTTCGTACCGATTTTGAAGGAAAATTGAAACGCAGAAGATTTAAATTTTTAATTTCATTTATTAAATTTAAATCTTTTGCAGCACGAACTTTCCGGACAACCCAATACATAAGTTTTCCTTGTAACAGTTAAGATTTCGTAATGCATACGAGTTAATGCTCGTTTCGCCGGTGGTACCAAGTTACCTATGATCTATAAGTCATTATCTTGATTACTTTAAGATTGTAAATTGTGGTTTGACAAGCTCACACTTTATTGATCTATCAGGTTTCAGGATAGAAATTTTTATGTTTTATGTTGTGTACTTTATTATATATTCTGATTTTTCTTCAGTTATTTCTCTGACATGGAGATTATAGATCATCTAAATTAAGTCTTTAACGTTTCACGTCATTAAGACACATATTAAAAAATTTTTTTGATATTTGTAACTATAATTACATATTATTATAATTATAATTATGACTATTATATATATATATATATATATATATATATATGTATATAAAGTATCTTGAGGTGTCCCGATCAAATTTAAAAAATTATTAAAATAACGATCATTCTAATATACACGTATACTTACTACTAATACTATAATAGTCATAATTATAATTATAATTATAGTAATATGTTAATTACAGGTATAAATATCAAAAAGTTTTTCTCTCAATGCATCTAATGTACGAAATGTACATTCGTAAATACGTATTTTTGAATATGTTTTCGAGTTAATAATATATATTCGAGTTAAGAAACAAAGTTTCTGTTAACTATATATATATATGAAGAGATTTATATTTGATAATATTCTTTATATTAATATTTGATAATATTCTTGAGACTTCCACGGATGTTTTCTATATAAAGATTATGCGTTTCGCGGGTTTCCTCCGTGTCCAGATCCATTTTTGGAATGCCAATGTTTCGTGAACCTTGCAATCCACTTCATCAGGGCGAGGAGCAGTCTGATGAAGTGGACTGTAAGGTTCACGAAACGTTGGCATTCCAAGAATGGATCTGGACATGAAGGAAACCTGCGAATGCATAATCTTTATTTATAATGTTTATTATATAATGCTTTTATATTGTAATATTATTGTTTAATGGAACTTGATAATTTAACAAAAGATTTTCCCATAAATTCGTAAAACGTATTTAATGATTATTTAGATATTTTTATTTTACGGTTATATTTGAGTTAACACAGCTAAAATGTCTATTTATTATGTAATCTGATTTGATTTTTTTGAACATGAAGAGAGAAAGAGAAAGAGATTGTATATGAGAAAGAGATCGTATTTACAGAAGATAGATGTCGGTCGTAATTTGTGATGAATACGCAAGATTTAATATATTTTATTATTTCTTTAATGTTTAAAGGGAAAATAACAATGTGTAATAGAAATAATAGTTTTAAGAATAATTGCAATTTGTACCGATATTATCTAAATAAAAAAATGTTTTATTCACTATTGAGAAAGGGTTCATTTCTCCAAATAAGATGAATAAAATTTATAATTTATTTAATAACATTATGCATTTGACTTTGCTAAATAAATATTAGATAGTTTATAAAAGATAAAGCACACATTGTCCGCATTTTATTGAGCGTAGTACCAATAGACATTTATCATAATATGAAATTAAATTTGCTAAATTCGTTTGCCTTTTAATAGTTTTAATCGAGCATCTCAATATATGTATAGGCGCGCAGGAGATTTTTTAAAAATAATAAATCATTCATTATATAAATAAACTAAATCCTCTTTTTTGTATATATACATATATTATTGATTCTCGTTATCACCGTTTGTTATTTGTTTTAAAAATTCTGTACTGGCAGGCGCTGTAGTGTAAAGACTTCCTGAAATTAAGGAAAAATTCAGAACACTGCAATGTAAGTTAGATATGATAAACGGTTTTCTAAAAGCAGATTTGCATCTCAATTGTTGCAGATTATTATCAATTATGCATATATATAGCCGTTTACATACCAATAAAATTTTGTAGACTACTATCAGAAACAATAATTCTGCAGTTGTTCTTCTGTTGTACTTTAAATCCTACGCAGCGAAATCGTTCATCGGTTTCGTACAGATTGGCGCCCTTTCTTGGACTCAAGTAAGGTTGTCCACTGAAAGGATTTATGAAGTCTGCCCAATAACCGACCATTTTGAGCTTTATACATAGATCGGAGGCTGCTAAAACAAACTAATAGACTATAACTAATAGACTATAAATGTATCCTTCCTCTGAGTATGTAGATATATATATTTAGATTATGAGATATCACTTTCTTATTTCAAAAACTGTTTTTGAAGTTGTCAGAAAATTAAATCATACCAGTGAAAAGAATATAGTTTTCACATGATCTTTGTTGATGAAATAATATCAAGAATAATATTTATCTCATTCGTAATAATTCAAAAATCATTAATTATAAAATGTGTCACTTTTTTGAAATAAAGAAGCGATATACATTTGTTATATGTTAGATTTTCAAACAAAAATGTCATATTGTCATACAACGTCGTCATACATAACTTACATATTTGGCGAGTTTTTCTGTTTCTGTTTCCTTACGCCATCTCATCGACTTAAGATTTGCTTTCTGACTAATAGTTATAATAGTGAGATGTGACATAGTCACATCTAAGCATCCCGGGAATAGTTCTTCTATACTTTTTCGTAAGAGAATAGGACACTCCTGAGCCACACAGTCCAATGTCGGCCGTATATTCTCCCAATTTTCTACATCTTTTTGATGCCTATTTTTATTGTTCAATGGTTCTATAAACTCTTCTTTATCACACAGTTTAACGAACTGAGTCTTAACTTGGGCAGTGGTAGTAGTATCTAGCCAAGCAGGTCCTATACTTCCAGGAAGATAAAATCTAAAACCCCTTGGCGTTAATAATTCCCAATTGGAGTTGATGCCCAAAACGCTGTTGTCAATATCTATATTTTTACAATATACCAAATACAAATAATAAATGTATACACTTATAAAAAACATACATTCGACAGCTTATATAAAATTCAAAATTCAATAGAAGTGATTTCAAAAGTTTTAGAATAGGCTTAAGATCCTTTATATATCCTATTTTTTATAGCTGTACTTATATTTTTCTATATTTAAAATTTGTCTATATTTAAAAAGAAATAAATGTATATTAGGGTGAGATTTCATTTGTGCGTTTTTGTCGTACGACAAATATGCAAGACAGAAAGATCTAAGATCTTCCTCGGATCTTCTCTATCCTATGGCCAATCAATAGCTTAAAAACTTTGTCATATGACAAAATACAAAATACACAAATGAAATGAAATCTCACGCTTATGCTGATGTTATACCGACTGAATCGGTAGCCGATAGTCCTAAGTCTTCGGTAAAGTTGACCAATAGTCAACTTGTATGACTAACGCTAATTGGTCAATTATATTCATGGAGAGAGAGAAGGGAGAGACGGAACTGACCAATGATGACCCCCGACAACATCGAAAATGCTCCTCTATTTTTGCTCCATCAATTGGACGCTGTTCTCTGCTAGCCGAAAGCAACGTTAATAATTGATGGAGCGAAATAGAGGGGCAGATTCTCGATGTTGCTGGGGATCAAACAAATGTGCATGTATCTCTGCGGAATCCTCCGCAATTGCGAAAGACATATATATCTATAGTTGCTTTCCATTTACACTGATTCTTAAATAATTCTCACGTATAATGTCATAACTCAGTTGAATGCGCGTTTCTTTTGCATTCTGACAAGTGAGATTCAATTGACAATGAGTTTTTATCCGTAATTTGCACAAGATCGAGACCGTGCTTTAGCGAGTCTTGTAAACTCATTTCAAAGTGAGGTTATGATATGTGATAACTTTTTACTGAAGCAAGTAGCGACGTCATTAATCTGAGTATAAAATATTCAGCTCACTTCAATCTCATCAGTTTCATTTGTGTGTAAATGGAAAGCAACTAATGTGTATATATATATATATATATATATATATATATATATATATATATATAATATATATCCGTCTCGCTCGCCTCTAAAAACAAAGTCAATTTTTAAAAATTAAATCTCATTTTGCGTGACATCGTTCTTAATAACTCTTGAATGATTTACTATTATACTTTTCACATAGGAAGAACAGAGAATGGTCTTTTTCACGATTGTGACAGAATTGTTTCCTAACCTGAATAGTCATCAACTTTAACGATTAATATCTCGGTTCAAAGCGATACTTCTTTCTGCCAGATTTTTTCGTTTTTATGCAAAAACGCGTTGAATGAGCCTAATTTCATCAAAATTAAAGTAGGTGTTCGAAATAAATACTCAAAATTTATACGCGAGTTCTCGCAGTATAAATCCCGCAACATATCACATTCTTTCATTCTGATGATACAACGAATGGCTGATGTGATGAATAATCCAGGTTACTCACCGTCCAAGGAATCGCCATTAGATTTGACGATCTTGTAGGAACTCGTGCTCCGATCACTGCGACGCGAGTAAAGAGCCCTCGGAATCAGATTAAACAGCAACGAGACGCTATGCCTCCTGCCGTGTTTAATGCAGAGCATCTGGAAGTAACGTTTCGCAAGTTATGCATTCGCGAATCGATTGATTTTGGCTAGCAGGAAACCTTTTGGTTTTTGCTTGCACCACGAGACGAGCACGGTTACTGTGTTACTGACCATCACGAACAGCAGTTCATCGTTAAGTCGCAAACACAATTTACATGAAGGATTTTGGATCCGGGCAACAAAAATGGAGCGTATTTACACGCTGATCACAAAAAATTATTATCTACCTTATATTCTTTATTTATAACATATCGCTTGACGTATTTGCTCGTCATTGCTCGTCACGTTCGATGCTGCCACCTGCCGGCTGAGTGTGGCTGAGTGGCTTGGAGTTTGGACTGTTTTTGGAGTTTGGAGTGGTAGCGAGTGGTACCCAGTTGCACCAGAAAAGACAGAATATATCCATTTTCGGTTTGGGAACTATATACTACGTAGCTACATCCATTTTCTGAGTCTGTCGATAAAAACATAGTACAGAGAATTAGAAACGACCCAGGGTGGTAGTTTAAATTGTACGGGCGATTTCGACGGTAACAAAAAAAAAACTGACATGCGCGGTCTCTTTCCTCTCTCTCTTTCTCTCTCTCTCTCTCTCTCTCTCTCT
>Ga0157364_1002614_pt1 | contig 16917 bp, 5 predicted proteins | sample AttsexASBM2_FD_111476 | JGI IMG/M metagenome (GOLD analysis project Ga0157364, IMG submission 111476) | Fungus gardens microbial communities from leaf cutter ant in Ribeirão Preto, State of São Paulo, Brazil - Atta sexdens ASBM2 | ecosystem: Host-associated > Fungi > Mycelium > Unclassified ... | reverse complement strand
CACGCACACACGCACGCACGCACGCACGCACACGCGTACACCGTTGCTTTCGTCATGTTATCTAGCTCATACGAGTACGTCATACACCATACGATCTTACTCCCTCTCCCCCATTCTCGACGACATATAAAATAACAGTACTATTATGATAGTTACTGTACTATTACTATTATTACTATTATTACTATTATTACTACTACCATTATTATTACTATTACAATTACTACTTATACTATTATTATTACTATGATTATTCTTATTGCTATTATTATTATTCATTAAACACACATACACACACACACACACACACGCACACACACATATATAAATATATATAATATATATAAAATATGCTTAACGGTGTTTCTAGTGGATTAATTGATTAATTGATACTTAAGATATATTAATAATATTAATAATGATCATAATGAGACATATATAATATTATATATACATAAATCTATATACAACACAATATATATATAATGATATAATGATGATAAGTTGATATGCTGATTATTATGATGATATAATATAGAGAAAATCATTCATAAAAATACACTGGTATAGATTATGAGAAATTATGATTAAATAGAAAATGATATTGATGAAAAAAAAATTCTTATCAATCAAACTAATCGATCCCTTCACTTAAATTAGATCGCACCTTACGTAGTTATGTGTAATTAACTTCATGTGGTTGAGAGACTTAAAACACTGCACAGCATAAATTTTTATTTCTAGTGACGATCGTACTAGCATATTTAGAGCTATTATCGCGGGATACTGTATGTGAGTGCCAGTGATTAGTTCAAATATTATTAAAAACAAATTTTTTTTAAACAATTATATATAATTTAATGTTATATATAATTACATAGTGCGAATACAATGTACATGGTGCGAATGATAGCGAGCATGCGAGTGCGCGAGAAAAGAGATTACATGTGTTTTTTTAAAACTATGATTGCGATGGTGCGCACCTGTCCGTCGATCGATTCCCTTCGATCCCTTAGATTAATGCTATCGACACCATGAGTTCCATATGATTCCTTCTTTCTTTTTGCCGCTTCTGTTTTGCAATTACGCATTGCGATTTCCACCGTGCATACGCGATCATATGCGCCCAATTGAAATGCAGCAGACATCATATGAAGAATATTTCATTGGAAAGGCAATATATCACGGATATATTTATATTTTATACGTGGAATAAGAATTTTTGATGTAAAAATTTATGCGTACTTTTCATGCGGAAATTATTGAGTTGATATCGCGACAATTTTCGTATGCACGGTGTTGCTGTCGTTAATGAGAAAACGGGATTACAGAGGTGGTCCACTGTTAGAAAATATTGATTGAATGGATTCTTTGAATTTTCATTGCCGCATATATTCAGAACGTATCGGAAACGGTGGAGACAAGCTTTTTAATTAGTGCAGTGTTTTATGCGCGTCCCAACATACATATCCCGCCATGTTCTCTCGAATCTGAGGCGTGTCATCCTGTATAATAATTACTATATTGAGAGCTGTTGCACTGGAAATAACTTCTGCTTTTCTATAACGAATTCTTTTGCGTTGCAACGGAAAAGTCTCAGTTTCGAGTTGGCCTGGTATTCGACATGTCAGCACTTTCGTATATTTACTTAAAGATGGTTGAAATAAAGTATAGATTTATTTTAAAAGTTTTTAAAGTCCTTTTTTTTGTTTCATGATTTCATTATAGAGATTTGTATTGTTTGAATCATTAGTGTTGACATGTTCCATAAATCGAAGCTTAATCTCTAAGTACACTTAATCTATTAACCCATTAACCGGGCAGGCAGTTAAAGTATTTTACTGGCGTTCGTAATTTTAATATGCGTATAATTTTTATACGTTAAATATCGTAATATAGTTTCATAAATTAGTATATGTAGATATAATAACTCTTACACGTATGTAGATATATATATATATATATATATATATATATACACACTTAAATGATGAAAAGTTCATCCAAAAATGCATCGTTATTATCAAAATGGTACATATATAATTTTCAATTAAATAAACTCAGGACTCAAATTTTTAGATAATATGATTTCTAATTTATAAGCCATTTGATATAGAGATGATTTGTGTGTATTGTAATGCACGATGCTCTTGAATTCGTATCATATACGTAAACAATAATTTTAGATAAGACTTATCATTAGGTTGCAATCAACACAGAATACATAATTATAGTATTAATATTATAAAAACAAAAACTCGGTTAAAGGGTTAAATTAGGAACTTCATGAGATCGTGCTCAACTACTTGAAGTAAGGCCATCTTCGAAGAGAAAACGCTCGTGAACCTTTATCCACAATTTTCTCTCCTTTCTGTCTTTAACTATCCTCAACCCCTTGCACGAAACTCGCTCGAGTTTCCTCTAAAGGAGTGGCACTCGAGGGAGAAACGTGTATTCCCAGAGATGAAACGAGCTCTAACGATCTTCCTTACCTTTTTTTCCCCAGATGTCCTCCCGATTCCCAAATTCAAAACCGTCGAAACTGGAAGTCCTACCTTCATTCCCAACGGAGACGCAGCTCCTGGTCCTCAACGGTTCTCCTTGACCCAACACACGAATTACCATCCCTATAGACGCTAAAAGATCGTCCGACGTCGTTCGAACGGCTAAGAGAAACAAGTTTTCCTAAGTGCGCGAGACGGGAAAGGGCAAGAAAGAGTGCGAAAGAGTGGCAAAAAAAAAAAACCAAAGAGAGTATGAGAGGATGAGTGCAAGAATGGACTCACACAACTTCCGGCCAGAATTTCTCTTTGCGCGTATTACGTGCCGGTTGTATCTCCATAGTTTTGATTATATATTATAATTTGTTAATTTTATAGCGGTGACTTTAAGCTCATTTCCAGCAATTGAGATGGCGCGCAGTAAGATTACCGTGTAAGGATTAATTAATTAAATTAGTCAGAAGTAAGTGCGCTCGGTTTATACAGTAAGATTAACTAAGCCACCGTCATATGTTAGCTGTACGATTTTCATTATTAAGCTAACATTAAATTTTATCGCTTATCCTTTAGACTGTAGTATCTTTGTAGTAAGTCTTAAGGTGTGTTCCGCTTTTTTATGGATATATATGTGTTATCTTTAATCGTGACGATATTTCTATAATTGTTTTAAGTAATGAAACGTTAAAAGTTATAAGCCATTAAAAGATAACATGTATTTAACGCTTTTCAATTGCATATACTAATGATAATAATGATAGTCTGATGTTTATTATGATCTTCGAAAAAATTTCACTTTTATTGTTTTTTACATATTATTTTTAATTCTTTAGCTTCTAATTAAACGAAAAGATCAAGTATCATGATTATAAATTATTAATTAAACACTATTAATTATTTATATCGCTGAATTAGTTTCAGAAAGGGACGCTTTTTTTTTGACTCGATATTTGATCGAGATATTTTTCCAAACGCAAAAACGTTTTTTATACAAATAAGATTGAATTGGAAAGCGTTAAAGAGAAATTGATAAATCGCGTGAACGTTCCGGTTTTATTCCTGCGCTTTGCCGTGAACAGATGTAAAGTTGGTGTGAAAGAGCTGACCCGTTTTTCAGGCGTCCCTTTTTGCAAATTAGTCACGAACTCGTCGCGATCCGAAACTCATCCGGAGGTCCTAAAAGCCACCGCTATGATGCACGCTCGGATCTCTCGGATACGGAAAGAAGATGTGTGAAACCTCTTTCGAGATCTATATAGGTCGGTGATATTAATTCAGACCGTTTGCTCTCGAGTTTTCAAATTATCTTCCGCAAAACTCCATTTGGCCAATCACCTATCCATCCACCCATCCTTCCATCCATCCATCCATCCATCCATCCATCAATTTGTTTATTTATCTATCTATCCATTTACCCATCCATTCTGCGCCTCAGATCGTTTCAGAAGCGAGACATATATTCTCTGATTCTACACGTAGTACCTTTAGACTGTTTCCTGTCCAGATTTCATTTTTGCTTGCTCCAAATATTTTTTGTTTCTTCTCGTTGTTCTTATTTTATTTTGTTCATGTTACTATTTTTATATATCTGATATATTATTGCAGAAGAGAATTAATTAAATATTTATAAATCCAAGCGATCTAAAAGAAGACATTATTAATTTTCTTTACTTGTCTTCTCTTAATATTTTCTTTTTTTCTGTTTGAACATATAATTTTTTAAAAATGAAATCTATTATAAAATTGAGAATCTGTAGCGCTTAACTTGTACAATAATTAAATATGAATTTGCATAGTGTAATTTTTTCTCGTATTGTTTTATTCATTTTATATTCACATATTGTGGATTATACTTTTTAGATATTTATACAGTTATTCATCTTTCAGTAATTCATTTTCTAGTAATATTGATTTCTTAGATTAATTCAATCAAGACCGTCTTTATAATTGCAAATGCTATTGATATAATAATAAAAACTTAAGTTGTAATTATTATTTTATTAAATTGGCAATTATATAATTGAAAATATTCATTATCAATTAGATTTGGAGTTTGTGGAAAGTTTAGCATCTTCATTCCCTGTTATAATTTTTTTTTTAAGTTAATCCCAATAATCTTAACTCTTTGCAATCCTATATCACGTTCACAAAATATTGTTGTACCTCTAAATTGCTACGATCCCTTATTGCTAATATCTCTTATTATGTATCCATAATAAGGAATACTTTTAACAACTTGGAATTATTACATGAATATGTAATGACATCTTTTTATTTGAATTAAGTGTAATAAATTTTGAATGCACATTAATAAATTATTTAAATTATTATTAATAATTTATTAATGCTAAATTTTGTCAGATTTTTATCGATGGCCAATGCATCTCCGAAAAATTTAAACGCAGTGGTAATAATAGCATTATTAAAATTTCATCTATTTTTGATCATCTGTTGATTTGGATTGCAAAAAATTAAGCTTCTTCCGCTTCTTACATGTTCAAATCTTTCATCGAGGATCAGTCTCTTGAGTTGTAGAATAACGCGAGTCACTGCTCTATGTTACCACCTTCTCCGATTACGTCCTCTTGCCACGTCCTGGCACATAGTACTATGTTCTTTTGTGCGATTCTATACAGGCGCCAGATATGGATCGAGTGTTCCTGCTGCGCCAGGAACTGACAACTACGGTGGTGGGCCCCAAAGGGGTTACACAGGATCTACGTCGAACAGCAACAATTATCATCCTTACCGTCGCTAAAGGAAATAAGACAGAAACCGGTCTCGACTTCGGTTTGAGATTCTTCCCCTTTTTTGTTGCTAATGTACACATTCGTATGTATACTTATTGCAAGGCAGTTTATATCGGTAACAGAGAACACACTTGCCCTATTTTATTTTAAATCTGCGTTGGAGAAATATATGAAGAAAAAGAAATCGGCGTATGATTACTTCGTGGGATGTGCAAGAAATGTGCAAACAATCGAAGAAGAGGCAATATTGTTGCTCGCAAATTTGCTCGATTTTTATAGGTGTACACAACAGGGAAAGAGAAAAATTGCGGAACTCGCGACGAAAAGCTAGAACGTTACAGAGAATCAAGCGAGTGTCGAGTAGATTTAAGATTTAATACGACACTTCATTGATTGGTGCCACTCGCGAGGTCGTACTTCGGAGATACTTTTATGTACGTACAGCAAACTCCGATTCAAAGTTGAAATCGATTTTAGACCACTTGACTTTTCGTCCTGAATTTCGTGCACTTGCATCGTTCGAGTTTTTGAATAAAATTAAGAGACTGCTACGGCTTTTATAATTGAGATTCGACATTATAATTACTATTGATTAATTTCTAAAAGTTTCTAATTTTATATCTTGGATAACTAAAAGATATTATATATATATATATATATATTATATATATTAAATGTAATGATATATAATAATACGTAGTATATGCACAGATAATTGACGATAACTTTTCTACAAAAAGTTCAATTTTTCCCTGTAGAGAGTAACATTTAAATCTAAATATGTGCGATGCATTTGTTGATGAATAACTCGTGAGAACTCATCAATGATCTGTCATTAATAAATTTTGGCAGGTTTAAACGAAATTCTTATAGCGATTGACTTATGCAGCTTTGTATTTTTTTTCTATTATTTTGAAACTCATATACGTTTTGCATGTTCTGCGTGTTCGGATTAAACAGACATGAGCGACTTCATCATTTGGTCCAAGATGCAGGCGAAAAAGGCAAATATCTTGCGAATATTAACGTCGATGCACGATCACGAATTGCACGTTGAGTTGGAACTGTACTGCGAATAAATATCGATTAGTATAAGAAATAATAAAATAACACGTGTTTATCTTTAATCGAAATTAATCGTGAAACAGATGAAGAAATGATCAATCACGGGTAACAAGCCATCATATTAAAAGACCTTATCATGTTAAAAGACTTCAAAACGATAACATCTTTTTGCTGTACTTGACAAATCGACTCGAGGTCTCCAATTAGGTTATTCTCAACAGTAGTGTTTATCCTATCGTCTTTTCTAAGTTTTTTCATTTTCATTTGCGGACGATCAAATTGTCGCTTCTTCTCCCTTTTGTGTGTTTTCTTGGTTCTTTCCACAGTTTTATACTTATCGCGCGCGCGACGACAGCGTTAGAATATACAACTTGATACTTTCTTTTTTTGATTTTTATGGTAGGAAATTTATTTGCTAGATAATAAATCTATTCGTCATGTTCAATTTACTGATTGGATGTAAGGGTTATGGAGGTAACAGAAAAATAAAAAACGTAAAGTTTAATTCAGTGCAAGCACACAGACATGACTCGATCATTTGACTTGATCTCGATATCTTTTTCCTTTTTTTCATATATAGTTTATTCACTTAAAAAATTTCAGCATTCGAAAATAATTTTTTTTTTCCGATTCTCAAATTTGTATTTATAAGAAAATTAACACTGCCGTCTGCGACGTTATTAACGAAAACGTATTTATTTGCGCAATATATTACTAAATTATTTATTTTTTTGAAATTGATTTCTTTCAGAAGGCGTTAGAGTGTATTGAATATAAAAATTCAAAAAATCTAATCTATGCATTTTAATTTGATATCTTCAAAACATGTTTGGATCTGCATTTGTTTTATAGTTCTTTCATCTTTATTTCAAGATCTTTTGCAAAAACGTCATAACGAATGGAGCTAGCACGGGTTGTTCTGCAGCAAAAAATAGCATAAGGTCAAAAAGCCAAACATATTTACTAAAATTTGCGATAGTATACTCTAAGAGTGCGATAGGGTACTCTAAGAGTAGTATTTTAAATAGACGGAAATACATTTATACATGTACAAACATAAGATACATTCTATTGTCAAATAGAAGGTCACGAATGTAGGGGTCCGAATGCGTTATAAGATGCGTATTGATTTATATTTGACGAGCCTGTGTTCCGGCATACGTACCTCTGCGAAATAAATTTCGAAAGAGACCTCGGAGATTCGCAACAACGAAGGAAGACACACATTAGGCTATGGTATGTAACGTCTATAATATTGATTAAAGAGTTATGGAATAATCCGTCGCGGTACGACTGCTGTTGATAGCACCATCTCCATTTCTGCTATTCACCACTCTAATACTATATTATTGTTTATAGTATTTTGTTACATACTGTGAACACTAAGAAGCTAGCGACATTCTTTTATAGAATAATTAATATTCCGAATGAATTAATAAACGTTCACATTTTAATAGAAAAACTTGGAGTTGTCAGTTACTTATGAATTATCACATTATCTTAATCGTCATCCTACTTTGTCCTATTTTCCTTAGTTTTCTGTTTGTAATTTTGAAACATGCGAAAAATACTGATGCTTTTTTCCTGAAAAATTGAACTTATTTGTCAGTGCAACTTATTACAAGTTCTAATTTTATACAAGTCTTACATTTTTCCACACATTTATAATTTATATAATATTTGCAACAATAATATGACGATATAGAGAATACAACGATTTATTACATCAAGATAAGATATGTACATTGTTGTAAAACGTACTTTCAGAAAGCAGCTTCGGAAGTCCGATTTTTTTAATCCATGCGGTAAGTACGTACTTATCTATATTATCTTTCGTATTATCGCTTTGTTAATAATTATTTTAATTTTATAAAAAAAATTGAAAGTTCGACAGATAAAATACAGGAAGAGTATTTTCATATTTAAATATTCTTGATATTTTTTAATCAATATTATAAAATTATATAAGCTAAATGTGATGGAGAGGAGATAATTTGCTTCCTCTTGCTTACACATTATTATTATTATGCATTTGATTTCATGTAAATGAAATCATCAAAAATTTCATAATTTTTAGTTTATATAATTTTTGCGTAATACAAGATAAAGTTACATATAATCGTTCGTAGTTAAGAGTCTAAATTTGTAAGTTTCAGATATGTAGATTGTCTCTCTCGAGAATCGTGCGATAATCGCATATCTATTTATCGATTTTATATTATATTCTTTATTCGAGATTTAATCTAATAAATTGTTATCACATCGAAAGCCCTGCAAAATTTACTCTCACACTTAATCTATGCGTTATTAATATTATTCCGAAGAGTTTACGTTCGATTGTTTGATTTTACAATTGTATCGCTTTTTTCGATGACTTCTGAGTACTAACTGTACTTTTGTTTCTACGAATAACGGAAGCGTTTCTCTATAAAAGAATCATCAAAATAAAATAAATGATAGTCTGCTTTAAGATTAGCTTAGGACGGCTTGGTTTCATATAATTGTTCAAATACTCCGTTTTAAGTAGGGTAGATAGTCCAACAGTGAACCAGTAGTACACCTATTCCCATTGCGATATTTCGTAAATGCGACGTTATCAAAGTATGCTGCTATCATGCAGCGACTCGCATTTGAATCCCTTCTCGGCTTCCCAGTCGACTGGCAGATCGCGCTAAGGACGGCTATGTAATGTCACATTTTAAGAATTTCAAGTTGCAAAGTAAGTTTTTTGTAGCTTTATGCATTTTTTATATTTTTGTTGTTATGCCTATCATTTTTTTTTATTGTGCAATAGTTTCATGTGCACATTTGGCTTTATTATTATTCTGTAAGCAACTTTTTCTTATATTTTTCTTATATTATTTTACACCACATTATTTAGGAGATTATCATGGAAAAAGTTAGGAGGTTTACAATGAATCATTTTGAATAGTGAACAATGAACCATAGTATATTGTAGACCACACATAATCTTTTTTACGATAACCTCAAAATAATAATTCATTATAATAATTATTTAGAATACGGCCCCATTTAAAATCTCAATAAAAATATACTTATTTGATGCGTTTTCACTCAAAACGGAAGAAAAAGTAATCGGTCTTGTGAATTCTCACCATCTTATAATTATCTATTTTATAAATAAATATTTTTAAATATAGCAAAACTAAAATAATCTCAACAATTCGCAGTAAAAAACATGTAGTTTACTTAAAATAGCATGATTCATTGTGTATATACTCCTTGTACACAATGAACCACTTCCTCCGATTTTTTAAATAATCGAAATTGTGATTAACATAAAAAAATAACTTAAAGTTATTAAAGTTATTGTTTACTTAAAAGTTATTGTTTACAGTAACCAATTAAATTCATAAAGTGTATGCCAAAACTCATATCTTTAATTCAATAATTGAAAGAGATATGGTATAAGCCTCTGAAATTTACATGGGTCATTGTTGAACTACTTACCCTATCCTATTTTTTTGCATATTATTTGTATATAATTCAAATACCTTCTTCACTATCGTCGCGTTGTATAAATGATATTCCTCTTATACTATCGTCTTTAATTTGGTAAATGATATTATTTAACCCAGCGATGATATATAGTGGGTTCGTAGAATTTTTATTCTACGATGAATGAAGTTACTGTATTTACAACCTTCAATCAATTTTTCTACAATATAATAAGATATAATTATGCAATCCATCTGGTTCAATTTTATTAAGGAAAATTTATTAAGAAGTAATAATTTATTATGAATTTCATTTTCTTCGGATTTTCAAATTGCATGATTTTTTATATGTATAATAACATCAATAATTTACTTTATAGTTTTTATTTAAGATAAGTCTTATTCATGTTAAGTAGATTTAAACATGAAAATTTTGACTAAAAAATTAGTGCATATCAATATACACTGTAGAATTACATACCTGATTTTATCAAGAAATTCTTGTTCTTTCAAAATAATAGTGACAGCTATACCTGCGCTGTAAATTGTACTCGTAATTTCTGTCCTAAGAATTTGCGTAACATTGCGAATTGTTAGTATAAAAGGTATTTATACAACATTATATGTATTTTTTATTTTTTTTCCCTCGTTAATGGCATTTGCCAAGTTCGTTGAACTCTTCTCATTAAAATGCAGGTAAGCTTTTGACAACAACTATTACGTCTTACGTAAATTACAATTTTCGTTCAGATTCTCTTGTGTGTAGAATTTGCGTGTGAATTTGGCACTTGTAAATATTCACGCAATGGAGCATTTATGACATCGTTGCCCTTTCGATTTTACCTTACCATCATCTCCCTGCTCCATTTGTTTACGAATGGAATCTGCAAATGAGTGAAAGCAAATAGAATCTCGTTGTAGAAAGTTCTATTCTATATGAAATTCAATCTTATATATTACGATTGTTATTGTTATCTCTATAAACGTCAGCCGCGCTGTAATCCATTGCTATCCTTGCGAATAAAGGATATTTTTACTGCGTGTAGTAAGGAGTTTATTGAGATAACAATTGGATAACAATAGTAATAAGAAACAGATTTATATATGTTGTACGTATAAATATACCGGAATAGAATGTATACCGGATTTATATATGTATATATATACATATATATATATATATACCAGCAATTGCTTTCTTGTCCACCGCTGATAAAGCTTCACAGAGCTCTTTTATCAGTGACACGTCTGGATTTAATCCGGAGGCCCAGATCATTAACATTCGAAATCCGTGCTCCTTGAAACTCGCGGGACCTATAATTGGAGCTTTATCGTCCTTTTCATAAGGCTGCTCTAGACGCACTATAGGAACATTGAGGTACAAATTCGCACGTATAATCCGTAATTAATTTTACGCAGGGTTGAGTAAGTAAATGTTTTTTTTTTTAATAAATTAAGTTAAAGTTAATGAGTTATAAAATTAATATATATAAGTTAAAAGTTGGACAAAAACTTAAGATCGAATTAAATCAAATAAAGTTAATTTTGAAAAACATTATTTTTATCAAAATATCCTAATTTTTCTTCAAATCACATTACTTTAAATAATTACAGTATAGTAAATCATCAGATTAATTTAATATTTTATTTTTTTTGTAAATCATACGAGATATTAAAGATATTTCTTAATAAAAAACTGATATTTAGTATTTTACGTATGTAAATAATCTTTTCCATAAAGATGTTTATAGATAAGAAGAATTTTAACTGAAAAAGGAAAAAATTAATAAATTAAAATTTAAGAATAAATTAAAAGCTGTTAATTTTTTTATTTTTTTATTTAATTTTTATCTTATTAACTAACTAGCTAACTTTTACGATTTTTATCTTATGTTGTCATTTTTATTTTATGTTGAATGCATATTTATAAAGAACGGGAGCACAGAATGTGCATAACGCGTAATGCATAAAAAATGAACCAATCAATCCTTTTCTTTTTGATTTGCATCGATATATATGAAACTAAACAAATAATTTTGAATACATTTAAATACAAAGCGCCATTATGATGATCTGAATATTAAGATGTTGAACTATTATATTCATATAAATGAATTAATTTCAGAATATTGATAATTGCGTGCCGATTGTCGGACTTTCAACGCAATCTGAAATATTAATAATCCTCCCAAATTTCCCAAATTAATTTTAAAAAACTGTAATAAACTTATTGCGAAAAATATTCGACCGGGAGTCGAATCTGGATCTCTTGCATTCCGTGCGAGACAAATAATTTTGATGTTTCTCTGAGAAACGTAAATAAATTACGATGGCAGAAATAATATTATGATACATAATATCGATTTACCCGTATACTGATGTTCGATAGCTCTAATCTGTTCAGGGGTGAAGGCCCAGTGAACAGCTAATTTTTTCCAATCTTCAGGGGCAAGTTGTTTATAGGCCAACTTCCAAAGAATGGATCGGATTTGCTCCGAGAGGCGACCATTATTGCTGGAGATGCTGCCACCACGCGATCCTTCCCTCCACCACCTCCGTGCTGGAGTCAACTCTCGAACCTCCTTGTTAGAATTTGAAATCTCCTTAAATCTAATTTTTTGTTCTCGTCCAATTTTCTTAGCTGATTTTAATTTAATATATGTAAAACAAGTAGAATGTATTCATGCAGCACAAAAGCTTGTAACAACATTGCTACAATATTACAATGTTATTGTTACAATATTATAATGTTATCGCAATATATAACTTGCTAACTATTAATAATATTGCTGTAATATTGTTGACCTGTATTGTATGAATAGTGACTAGAGATATTTGTTTTTTTGTTTTAAAATTTAGACTCGCACAAATTTTGTTGGAACAATATTTGAAGCAATATAAAATTTTCATAGAACAATTAATACAATATAAACATCATAAACAATCTGAATAAATTTAAATTGAAAATTAACAATTTTTGCGATTGAAATATACGAGATACTGCAGTTAATATCACATATTCTGCATTTTGTTATCATCTTGTTTGTAGTTTGTGTCTATCAGATATGAGATGAAAGGGAAGACGATCAACGTTAAGCGAAATTCTTGTAACTACGGTGGATATGTACCTACCGGGGTCGGATAATCTAATCTAGCGGTCTTAATGATCATGTCGACGATGGCTGTGAAACTGCCTCTTGCCGCAATGTAAAGTGGTGTTCGGCCGCTCTGCAAATGTCAGGATAAACTTCGGTTTAACTTTATTATCAAGTTTGCAATGGTTGCCGTCAATCCGGCACCCATATCACATTAACCGTAGCATGCTGGATCAGGAATAAGACGTTTGGAGCTTTCTGCAAATAGCGCGAGTCAATTTCTCGTGGCACGTGTCACATTGTCGACAGAATCGACGTTCCTCTCGTACTGTGCAACAGACTTTTCGTCCAATGTGTTAATCAAGAGTGGGATGTTATATTATTAGAGCTGTGTCTTAAGATTGAATCTTTTATAGCATTTTTCGTAGCGCTTGTACAAAATAAAAAGAAATAAAATACACACAGAAAATGCAAGAAGTACGTAAATGAGTACATTTTGTCCTAATATAAATAAAAGAGTTTCACGTTCCTCATTGTAACAGCTAAATTTATTTTTCAACTGTACGAATATTTGTACATCTAAACAATTTTTATTTTTGCTTATTTTTAAAATAATATATTTAAAAAATTATATATATTATATATATATATATATTTTTTTTAAAATTATATATATATATATATATATATATATATATGATTATTACATTATTATCTTTTTAAGTAAAATGATTTTAAGAAATATGGTCTATTTTATTCTTTGTTAATAAATTGCTATTTAATTTACTTTTTAAAAATAAGATTTTAAAAAATTTTAAAAGTTTAAATAAGGTTTAAATAAGATTTTTAAAAGTTTAAAAAAATAACTTCTTTGTATAAATATTTTTTGCATTTTTACTACATATTGAGAAACAAGTCATTAAAATTGCGTTATTTTGCGAATATAAATACTCTCATTAACATTTTCATTAACATAATTAACTTGTCGGTATTAGTTTAATTTGTTCATGTGATCTTGATTCCTAATAAACTTGTGGTAATGAATCATTATCTTGATTGGATTTAAAGCAATGTAGGAAGTCACCATTAAAGCAGATCTTTTAATTAAGCCACGTTATAAAAGAATGTAATACAAGCAATATTTAACAATTACCCTTGTTAGTATTTATAACATATTTCATCATTTTACGAAGATTTAATTAGATTCTCTTTTTAATTAGTTCTCGCATTTCTTGAACTTTCTTTCATGTTGTAAAAACTGCGATTTAAATTATTAAATGAATTCAGTAATTAATTTATGAATAAAATTTAATTAACTATTGAATAATTTGTGCTTGATTGTATTGTTATAATTTTATCATAGTGCAAGCTCTAAATTCGACGATTTATTTGATAACATATATAGCAATGGCCATAAATTTAGTCAAGCGTCGATAATAGGGTTTATATGGAACACAAACGGATTCGGTTAATTATATCGTCAAAGGATATAACATGATAATATCCAATTTTGTTTCTAAACTACATAAATGTATTTACCTGTTCTTTCTGCTCAATATTCGCGCCTGCCGCAAGAAGTAATTCGCAAATATCCGTATGTCCCATCTCAGCCGCAATATGTATGGATGATTGAAGCCTCTAAAGCAAATTGATAGAAAGTGGAAAAATCAAACAATTCTTATTGTAAGTTTTCCGATCTAGTATGTAGTTGTAAAAATTTTAATTTCAGCCTGAAGATTGGCAAGTGTAATATTGCTTGCAGTAACAAGCTATGCAATCTCAGGATGATTATATGGGTTGATTTTGGTAAATTAGTAATTTTAGCTGATTTTTATGTATTTTATGATGTTGATTCTGAAAAGGAAATTAGAACTTATCCTATGAGCTTCAATTTTTTGTAATTGATATATCTCTTTTAAATATACTTTTTATACATTTTTAATTGCTCGTTCTGTAAGGTTTTTTTCTTAATTAAAATAATTTATTTTTATTTGAATGAGTAAAAAATTATATTAAATTCAGTTATAATTATTCTCTGTAAATTATTTATTTACTTAAGCAGAAGAGATAAAAAAATAAAATAATTTTCAAATGCATGTTGCTTCAAAACTCTGCTGTCATAAATTTGACAAACAGATATGAAATCACCGTAAAAAAAACTATTAAGTTAATACTATTATACTAAATACTACTAAGAAACATGAAATTTTGTCGGCCAATATTATTATGAGTACACACAAGTAGTAATTCACGTTTTACATACCAGATTCAAACAATTGAGATCGACGCCTTTATTAATTAATATCTCTACTGTTTCTACTTCGTTGTTTTGGCAGGCCAAATGTAAAGGTGTATTACCGTTCTGCAACAGATAATGAAGGAAATACGTACGAAATACAATTTGTACAATGTACTCTTTTGTCCCGGTAAATATTTTTTTGCATCTCTTTTTTTTCCTGCCAATTAATTTTATTCATTGCATTGCGATTGCATGTTTGCGATCGAATGTCGAGATATTTCTATGTATAATAATGTATCGACAAAATATTGTTATTCGTTGGTGTGGTGCATACGGTAGTCTCGGCACGGATTATATTTCGAGATATATCTGTACCTTACACTGCTTGTTAAGATCGGCCCCATGTTGAATCATGGAGTCGAGTATTCCTTTGCATCCTTGACTTGCAGCGACATGAAGAGGAGTAAAACCCTCCTGGAGAGATAGTTGATATAGATTAATCGTATGAAATAATGACTGTAATATGAAATATGCGAGATAAAATAATGATCCGTTGTTATACGATATTACTGCGAATTATATCAGTTCATTTAAATGAATATGAAGAAATTACGCTGAATAAAAATATAAATTTGCTGTAGGAGTTATTCTAAATTTTTAATAAGAATAACTTTTTTCTAAGTTATTTCAAAAAATTAATATTAATGTTTAATTGCTATTAATATGGGTTTATAAGTAATTTCGTTTATCCTATTAAGTTGTTTTTCCTTCATCTTCGTTAGATGTAATCGCTCAACTATTCAATTTACCGCGTCAATTAGTTCGGTGTTTGCTCCGGCCTTTAATAATAATTGCGCGATTCCTGTGTGCCTCGTTCTAGTAGCTACGTGAAGTGGAGTATTGCCATCGTTATCCTGGGCATCTACATTCGCCCCTAATCCTATAAGGACCTCAACCGCGTCCAAGTGCTCTTTGGCGCAGGCACAGTGCAGCGGTGTTTGTCCTTTCTGGAAGTAAATCCAGATTTAGGAAAATCAATTAGTGCTTGAGATTTTCATATGTATATTCATTATAAAAAAATACGCGATTATCACAATTTTCTCGTATTTATGATATAAGTCTCATGCAGAAGGAAAATAACAGAAAATATGTTACACGGAAAAAGTAGTATGCTAAAATATTGAAAATTTAATCAGATGCAGATTTGAAAATAATTTTATTGGACTATTGAAGGATGTAATTAGGTATATGTAGAACTCTTAAAATAAGGTCGCTAGAATGTCACAATTTTTGTAGTCATTTCGCTTGATTTTTTTACATAATTACTTTGAGTTCAATAATTATTTTGATAGTTCAATAATAATTTTAATAGTTCAATAACATTGTTTTCAGATTTGTAGTTAGCTAAATTTTTAGATATTTTAATAAAAGTTCTTTTATGTGTCACATCAATTATATTATTTTTAAATGTAAATAAAAAGAATTTTCTGAAAATTACTTGGAGTTTTCGATTGAACAATAATATTTGCGTAAAAGAAAATGCAATATTTTCAATAATATATTCTTTATACCTTTTGCAGTGAATGTTAGAAAAACATGTTATTTTAGTTTTTTCTTGCGGAACGTTTATTCAACGAATGTAAATCATGTAGAATAGAGTAATATTTTTCGTAAATTTCGTGATCTATATGACTATTACATTTTACAAACTTTAGGCAGTGACAGGATGTTAAACATAGCTGTTTAAAAATTTTAGATATAATAGTCTCAGAATATCTTTCAAAAATGATTTGTTTCTTTCTGTTAGATTAT
>Ga0157364_1002613_pt1 | contig 16917 bp, 9 predicted proteins | sample AttsexASBM2_FD_111476 | JGI IMG/M metagenome (GOLD analysis project Ga0157364, IMG submission 111476) | Fungus gardens microbial communities from leaf cutter ant in Ribeirão Preto, State of São Paulo, Brazil - Atta sexdens ASBM2 | ecosystem: Host-associated > Fungi > Mycelium > Unclassified ... | reverse complement strand
ACTACTCAAATACAGCCACTCTACTAATCTAACTGACTTAGAAGAATATTACTTGGAATTTCAACTTCTTATGTTGTGAAGCATTTATCTCTACTCTGATTCTTACCTACTAGATTCCCAATGCTCAGATGATTGTGGAAACTGATATATAAGCAAGAATCTGGAATATTTCTCAACTACTAAAATTCTTTCCTGCCACCAAGCAGGATGGTTAGAATTCCTCTCCCAGATTAATCTTATCATCTGCTTCTATCTGAGATACCTAGGATTCAACCTAGATACTATTACTCACAGAGAAGACTTTTATCCAAGAAAAGGAAAAGTTACATACAACTCTGTCAATCTGCAAAATATGTGCCTAATCTTCACTCATAACCAACTCATAACATCTCTTTGAGCTATAACTCTAGTCTTTTCAAAACTTTGGGCTGCTATCATTATTGACCTCAATAGCTTATATAGTGACATCTAGTCAGCAATTATGCAAAATGAGACACTGCAGAAATACCTTTATCACCTGGTAGAACATTGGTTATTAGAGACAGTTAGACTCCTACTCAAAAATGAGAAAATCTATATACTGCAAAAAGATGATCTCTGCATGTACATTCTGCAATACTATCATGATTATATCCTCACAGGTTATTTCAGACAAAATAAAACATTAAAACTCATTTTTTGTAGTTATACTTGGCTATTTCTATACATAGATGTCAAAAAATTCTGCAATTCTTGTATTACTTATATAAAGTCCAAACTACAGTGTTATAAGCCTTATAGAACACTAAAGCAACTTCTAATCTCCAAACAATTTTAGAACTTAATTTCTATAAATTTTATTAAAAAGCTCTTCTTCTCATTTAGCTGCAACACAATTCTGGTTATTGTCAATTGACTATCCAAACAAGTTATATTTGCTGTAACAGTAGATACCATTACTTTATATAAGCTGGAAAAACTGTTCATAATCCATGTTTTCTCCAAACATAGTATCCTGTTCCATATTATCTCTGATTGTGGAACTGAGTTTGTTTCAAATTTCTTCAGATCCCTAGAAATAGCACTTGACATAAAACTTTATTTCACTTTCAGATATCACTCTAAAAAAAGACAGTCAGATAAAATATATCAACAAGATGTTAGAATAATACTTCTATATCTACTATAACTACTAATAGAACAATTGGTTGAACCTTCTATTTGTAGAGTTTGATAATAATACATCTAGTGCTACTACTAGTATGTCACTATTCTTTGCAAATAAAGGTTATCACCTAAATATTACTATATCTGGAAAGAGACATTATTTTATTCTATGTCTATGAATTTGCTGTAAACCTCAACAAACTGCAAAATTTTCTGAAAACAGAAATATCTGCTATACAACAACAGTACTAATAATCAGCAGATGTACACAGAATCCCAGAGCTGAATTTTTAAGTAAAACAATAGGTATATACTAAAGCCTAGTTTTTCTGTATTACATGACCTTTAAAGAAGTTGTTGGAAAGATACCTGAGACCTTTTAAAATCATCAGTCAAGCTAATACTTACTCATTTACAATTTGTCCTCTAAAGTCAATATATGCTGTTCACCTAGTATTTCACATGTTCATGTTCAAACCTGTGATACCTAACACTTTTCACAGTAAATCTGAACTTCCAGTTGTGATAGATAGTAAAACAGAATATGAAATCTCCTAAATCATAGACTCAAAAATTGACTGCAGATGAGCATGCAAGTTACTCTATAAAGTTATTTAGCTAAGATACAAAATCACAGAAAAAGAATCTATTTGACTACTTATATCCAAACTTACTTATGTCCCTAATCTTATAACTGATTTCTACCAAGCTTACCTAGATAAACCTAGTCTGCTTTCATTACCCTAACACTGATATTCTTGCTTCTTTTTTCTTTTCTCTCTTCTCTTAATTTTTTCCCCTCTTCCTTATTCATTCTCAAACTTGTAGTAGAATAATAGCACTCAATACTCTCTATATAACTAGAGCTGAGCCCTCAAGGCCCTGAAAGAAAAATACTATCACATACCCTCTGACATCTATGCTTTTCTGATATAGATAACACTCTATTTCCAATTACTAAAAATCCAAGAACCAAAGACTCTACATTTCTTATCAATTCCATGGAGTCCAAATAACAATCACTGTAGTTGTTATAACTCAAAGATCTTAGAGTTGATCAATAAATAGAACCTTATATTAGGGTTAACATAAGAGAACTCAATAGAGAACTCTGTACAAGATTGTCTACCTTATATACTACTAGCTCATAGTCTATGCTCTCCTACTTAAGCTTACTCTAAACAACCATGTGTTTGCTTTAAGGTTAACATGTGTTAAACATGCTATATAATATTATCGTACTAGAACCTTCTATGTCCTTCCATTATGACCACATGACAGTGACAGTGACATCATGCTAAACCCTAATCCTAAATCTCCAAACATAGAAAATAAAGGAAAAATAAAATAAAAGTAGAAAAGAAATTGAAATAAATAAAGTCTATTGTCTTCAACTCTGATATTGGTGACCAACCACTCAGAGTATGTGCAGCAGTAGAATATTATTAGATCATCACTTTCATATTTAAGAATATAACTACTATATACTGTTCTCTAGTCTGATAATCAACTTAAATTGTGTCATACTCACATTCTTTCATCTAAATTCCTATTATCTGAAGTTATGACCACACAACACATAGACTAGGTCCAATGTATCCATTGAAGCTAAGGTTGTCTTATCCATGCAGTACTACTTCTGACCCCTTTCCTACAACTTGGCTTGCTAAATCCTCCTTCCATTCTATCTTCTATACTGCTGTTGCAGATAACACAGCAAGTGTGATTTGTCTCTAACTTTGTAGTTAGAACTATAGCTAGGAAAATAGTAGTATAAGAAATAACTAAGGAGATATTATAAAGACAGTCAGTTTCTAAGATATAAAATGACCAGGAGTCTAGGTGACAGTTGTAACAATCATATATGATATCATATTAAACTCTAACTCTAAGTCCTAAATAAAATAAAGTATACAAGAAGTACTTTGTGAAAATTACTACAATGAGCTTGGATTCAGTAGTAAATTTGGTAATAGATTTTTGACAGTGACTTTTCTAGTTTATGGAATTGGAACTTGTTAGAGAATAAAATGTATAGCAGCATTATACAGTGTAAACAACTAATAACTTACTAATAGTATTGATTTGTTCTTAATAGAGAGCTTAAGATATAAGTGTTACATTTCATTCTAACCACATTTATTTCAACTCATAGATAACTTATTCTTTTTTATCTACACTCCTCAATCTCTTCTAGTATGGATCATATATCTCCATTCCACCTCAGATATCCTCACTAGTCTCTTGTTAACTCTATGGACCTCTATTTACTGATATCTGAGAATTACTAGAAATGAGGGTAACTTGCTTAATAGCCTCCATTTCAGATAACTATCCTAAATAGCATACCTAGTATACAATCCAGTAGTTTACACTATATTAACTATCCTGAAAATTGACTAAAACTAATACCTACTTCCAGTGTTGGCAACAACACATCTTACCACTCTTTGGTAGTTCTAATCCACTAAGTCTTCTAAGTCCACTTCCAAAATATATGACTAGTATGGCCAGTAGAGGTATAGTACACAAGTTAAAGCCAAAGGTTGTTCCAACCTGTCTTCTGTGTTCTCAAATAATATACTAACTAATATATTTGGACTTCTAAGATACCTTACTAGATCTCAGATAATAAAGTATGAACTATATCTAACAATAAGTGATATTAGATAAGTAGTATTATTTGAACTAAGAAGCAGAAATGTACTTACTGAGGTTTATATATTTATAGAATATACATGTCACTAATAGAATACTAATTGAAGAAACAATATATGTATACAGCATGTAGGCTACATTAGTATATATTTCTGGGAAATCCTAAGTTTTATTGCTTACAGTTACTAAATACTTGACTTACTTTCATAGAATTCTGTTACAAACTTCATTCAGCTTGTATCTCCACAACCAGTGGACCAATTTTCACAAACTAAGTTGCACTGGAAAGCCCTGAATGAGAGCTATCTTCATATATATATGAAACATACAAAGCTACAATGAACAACTGAGATATCAGGCCATCAACAACTGTAAAAGCTTTGTTTGCTAATATCTCATGAATGGATAGACAGATTTGTATGATCAAACTTGCATTGGAAAGCGCTCATCAAATCATTTCCAATGATATATGATATATCTCATAGCAATAAGTATTCATAGAGATACAAGCATATCAATATAGTAACATAATTAGTTACCTTCTAAAATTAGCCTAACAACTGCTATAACAGATGACAACTTCCATCAGGTATGAGTTTTGATCATGTGATGGAAATAGCTTGTGCACAGACTATCACTCTTTTGTATATATACTTCTTTATCTGAGGGTTAAACCTCAGACTTAACAATATCAATTATTCTTATTGATACTACTTATCACCTATTATCATTATCTCCTTATAACTGAACCTCTGAGACACCATTAAGTTCAAGCATCACAACTAGTGAGTAGCTCATTTGTGATAGAATTCTAAAAGAATAGGATAGAGTTCCCCAGAGGCAACAGCTAATCTAAATATTTAGAAATTTATTCTAATTAAGCAGAATATCAGGTGGAATATTCAGTAATCTAATGTTAGATACAGTTCACACTAGGGATAAAAGTCCACAGGGTTGGCTCAGAGATGCACAAACTTGTGGAATGACATTGGCTTTAGCTTATATGTTGTACTATCTGTCTGCCACATAGTTGTAACTTCAAATAAATAAATGAAGTCTGAGATAGAAGTAAGTGCTGATTGGTATGTTGCCATTGAATACTAGAGATTGAGTTCAATAAGAATTTATCTTCATTGATTATCAGACTAGTGAATTACAGTGTAACTACTAGTCTTATATACAAGTAAGTAGTATAGGAAATGCTCAGAGTTTCAGTAGTATAGCCCCTATTGCCCCAAGTGAAGGTTTCAGTAGTAAGACACTAACAGGAGTAAGAAGAAATCTACCATGGAAGACAAAGTCAAATAAGAGTATCCCTGTCATGAAAGACAGAATATCTAGTTTGTTGCATTACTACTATGAGAATATATTATGAGAAGAATAGCTATTATAGAAGATGGGCTTGTATAATAGACATTAAGGGGGCAGTATCACCATAGAGATGTATTTTCCAAATAGGTGAACTTGGCATATGATATTTAACTATAGAATAATAAAGTCAGATGATCAGTGTTAGAGTGATTAGTAAGATCTGTAGTATTTATATAAACTTTAATATATTCAGGAGAATCTAAGCTTTATTGACATAATATACTATAATTATACCACTTATCTCCAAGAAAACAGAGTTAGGTTTCTGGTAGCAATAAACATCCCATATAGCTATATAGTATATTCTAAACTACTAGATTAGCTTATATGAGGAGAAATAATAAAGACAGCATGATCAAAGATATTCCCAGCAAAAACATCTAAAATATTAGCCCAGAAAGAAAGAGAAGTCACTCTAAGCAATAAATAAAGAATAATAGAAGCAATAGTTGAGTTTGAACTCTATGAGAAGTAGTAGTGAAAATGAGAGTTATAGAAACAAATACTGCAAGCTTTAACAGTGGTATAAAGTAAGAAATGGAGAATCTTATAATCTTAGGCAGTGGCGTTAGAGCCAAAGAAGCAAGTCTCCTTATAGTCAAGAACCTTGATATAACAATCTCAAACATTGTCAGTTTATTGGCCAGTGGGTAGGAAAAGTAGGTCAACAATTAGAAGCAAGCAAGCAAAAGTCTATAATATTATAGCAGGAAAAGAGGAAAGCAAGCAGGAACCTAGTAGTGTTATAGTGGTGTTACTATTACAGACTTGAGAGATAAAAAGCACATAAGATTGATAGAAAGAACTATAAGGTTAACAGTAGCTCTTTACAGTGTTACAGACTTGAATTTTGGCAAAATAGTAGATTATCTTACATATAGTACTATACATTATCATATTAGTCATACTGCTAATCACAGCATGATCACTTAGTAAGCAGAATGTTTTACAACATTCCCTCTTGCTTAAGATGTTAGCTGTTAAACAATAGAAATATTGATGGATAAATTAATAATATCTTCAAGTTATGTAACAAATAAAAATAAAAAGAACTTGTTCAAGATTCTGAGTCAGTATATTAGTAGAATTTATTTTTCCATTGATATAATATAGCTTGATTTGTTTGTCCTTAATCAAGTCTCTAACATAATAGTAATAAATATCAATGGGTTTAGAGCACTTCTCTTGTATAAAGTTGGATTTCTGGAAAAGTAAACCAAGATTGTCACCATAGAAATAAGAGATAAGAATATCAAAACCAATCTCATTAAGAAGATTTTTTGTCCAAACAAGTTGACAACCATAATTAGAAAGGGCTATGTACTCAGTCTTAGTAAAAGAGCTATTGTCTTTTGTTAGGAGCTTATCCAGAAATTTACTCTATGAGCTATTAAAGTAAAGTAACCAGTTATGGATAAAAGTATAATTCAACTTAATAATATTTATTTGAGAAATTTGCCATTTGTTAGGCAAGTTTGACTATAGTAAATTTATATCAGAATACAAGCCAATTATTAGATACATCAGAAATCTAACCAATTACTAATACTTTTGATAGGAAGTGAAGTCACACTGCTTATTATTAGGTTTAAACATATAGTCTAAAAGTAGTAAAATACTTGTTGGATTAGTTACTATATTAAAGCATGCTAAAAATTTATCAAGTATCTAGATTGGTCTACAAAGATCTTGCAATCCTTGTGACTATGACTTATATACATTCTAAGAAACTCTTTGGTTTCTCCAAGGCTATAGCATTTCTATTTCATCATCAATTTTGCTTCAACTCTAGAAGAAGTGGAAAATATTATTTTAAACCTATAAAGCAAATATCTTAAATTCTAGGGCTAACACTGACTTAGTTATAGTCTACCACCAAGATAAGCAGGCTTGCTTAAGGCTATACAATACTTTACAGAATTTCCAGACTTTCTTTTCTTTTCCAGATAGCCTAAAATATTTAGGCTGCTCCATGTAAATTTCCTTATCCAGATTACTATATAAATAGGTAGTTTTTACATTGACACTATGAATATACCAATCTTTAAGAACAGCAACAGCCAAGAATAGACATGCTGTCTTATAGCAGACAACTGGAGAGAATAATTTATTGAAGTCAATACCTTTGATCTGAAAAAATCCTTTTTCAACAAGTCAAAATCTATAATAACTGTTGGACTTGATGTTAAATATTAAGCAATTTTTGATCACTTTCTGTCTCTTAGAAAGATTCACAACTCCATAGACAGTTCTATCTTTGAGTGATTTTAGCTTTTTAAGACAAAACTCAAGCTTTGAATGTCAGCTAGTAATTTAGTAAATCTCCAAAATTCTTGGGAATTATACAAGCTTTTGTTGTATGTTGTGTTAAGAGAAAGTGAATTTGCTCTACTCTCTCTTTTTTTACAGGGTGTGCTAAATAGCTAATGATAACTAGCTTAGCTGATTCTCCTATAAGAGGTAGAGTGTTTATTCTACTTTCATTATTGTACAAGTTATATGGATAATCAACTCTGTTTATTTTAACCACCCTTGGTAGCAGATTGTTAGAAAATCTTTGTGTATTCTAATATAATCTTCATAATTCTTGATGAGCATTTTCATACTTATTGTATGCTATATTAGAGTCAGAAAACTCTCTCTTTGGTTGCTATAGAAGGCTACACAGGACATTGGTAGAATTTTCTCATTTTCTATAAAGATTTCCTTTTTTAAAAGATATTTGAGTTTAACATATAAATCTCCCTAATTTAGAATCCTGTGGTACTTGCTCAGTAAGTTACAGAGATCATTGAGGGTTAGGTGGTTGTATCTCAATATTGGTGTTAATATTATCTTTGACCTTTTCCACCTTTACTGAGAGCCATTTAGATACTAGAGGAAATAAGAAAGATGAAGACTTATAACAGAGAGAAGAAGAGAAAGAATAAGCAGAAAGATCATTTTGAACAAAAGGGATGGATGAAAGTAAAATAAATACTAGAATAAGTCTATCAAAGATAGAAGGTCCAAGCACTGATGATTTTGTTTCTAGACTTATTTTGTCTAATAACTTATCATATAATTTATGCTCTTTTACATGAGAGTCAGTGCATTTAGAAAAGAATTTCTTATCAAATATAGCATATTTAGAGTGGAAAATAATATTTCCTTATATATAGTATATAAAGTAATAGCTATTATCCTTATATCCAATCATTGCTTCTCTTTCTCTTACCACCATCTTGCATGGTAGCGCCTATTGGAAATATAGCGAATAAACTGTTTTTCTCTCATCAAAACCCTAACTTTTCTACAATAAATTATTCCCAAACATTATCAATACCAACCATGCTTCCTTATAGTATGGAGATGGACATTTAATCAGGACTGGCTCCTAACAACTTTGATGGGGTGAGAGGTAGAACCCTCTCTTCTAACGGAAACATCTCTAGGGACGTTTCAATATCTTCTACTAAGTCGTCAGTGGTTTACCATAAAAGAATGACTACCAACAATGTGAACAACAACAATGATCTAGTTGATACATCTCTTAAGCTGTCCTACAAGACAGAGCAGGAGAAAGCTTTCTGTGTCAGCAAGATGGCTGACTAGCAGAACACCATGAGGACCATGGGCAATAACAACAAGGCTTCCATGACACATGGCATATATAAGGAAAGTGTCATAAACATACAACTCTCATACAACCCTTAAGCTCTTACCGAGCCAGACCTTTGGAGTGGTTCTTTCCACCCCATTTCACTTTATAGATCAATTGAACACTTTGCCTTGAATTCAAAAAACATCAAAGATTCTTTGAACTTCATGGCAAAGTATATTTCTAATAAACAGGTTAACAGTGGCAAGGCTAAGTAGGACTCTCTTATCACTGAAAATAAATCTACTACTCTCAGAACAAAAATTTCTTCCAAGTTTACCCCAAGAGTTGTATCTAACACAAATAAAAATAACAAGAAAATTACCAAACCAGTCCTTATCTCTATCAAGAAAGCTTCTTCTCCTCTTCTACCTCCGCTCCTAGCCAAATCCAAGAATAAAGTCAACTCCACTTTGAAATATTTCCAAGGTAACAAGTCTACGACGGAATCCAAGAAGCCGACTAAATCTTATGCTCAGGCTTTGAAACAGTCAGCTAGCACCTCTGAGGTACTCAAGATCAAGGAATCTTTCCTAGTCCTCAATATAAAGCAAATTAATCAAGTAAACAACATTGTCAAAGGTAACCAGAAGCCTGAGCCTCATATTCAAATGACCATGAAAGAGTCATCAAGAAAACAAATAATTGTTCCCATGAGCAACAATAACAATAATACTTTTATGAAAAACTCTGCAGCTCATGTTGCTAGCATCAACAGGCTTCTCAGAAACACCAAATCAGAAGTTGCAGTGGATTACATCAGGTCTGACCCTATTGGCTTATCAATTGTCACCAACAAGATTGCCCTTTAATCAGATCTTCAAATCATAAATCAATACATAAAGAAATCCGAGGATATTAACAAGCTACAAGTTGAAGAGCCTTGACTCCCTCAATCAAAATCATACCTTAAGATTATAGGTATTCCATACTACCCAAATGGCAAATTCCATGAATGCCTTAACTCAAGCAATGTAAAAGTGATTCTTAAGCAAAATCAGATCTTTGACAACATCAAACCCAAGAATTATCAAAGTATTGCCTAAGTCAGACATATCTATCATATAGATAGATATATGGGACATTCAGAGTGGAAGCAAAGCTAAGTGCCTAATCAATCACTGCTTCAACGTTGGCAAGTATATTGCTATAGTTAGAGGTACTAATATAAACCTGGGCATACCCCAATGTAAGAATTGCTGGAAGTGGGGTCATGTAACTTTTTCTTGCAGAATCCAAGATTCTAAGTGCATCAAGTGTAATGGCCCCCACAAATCCAAAAACCACCATGAATTTGGATAGTGTTGCAAGGTGAACAAGAAGACAAACCCTCCTTGTCTTGAGACAAAGAAAGGTGAACCATGCCTACACTCTTTCAAGTGCTCTAATTGTTGGGGAAACCACCAAGCTGACTCCAACCAATGCCCCTTCTGGAGACACTGATTCAATAGAGAATAGCAACAAAAGAAATATGCCAAGATCTGTGAAAACAGGATCAAGTTGATTTGTTCTATAGAGAGCGGCAAACAGAAAATATAATTCTGAAAAACCTCAAGATTTTTTCACAAAACATTTGCAAGAACCACCTTATCATCAACACTATTCTTGAGACCCAGTCACTGTTATGGCAACCACTAGACACTCAAGGTCCAATGATCTCACTAACAAGTAAACCTCAAAGGAGAAGTATAATATGGGAATTCACAAGAGAACTCGACAAGGAGCCTCTTCTTAATTAGTGTCCTATTTATACAAAAGTTTCTTGGTCCGTGCTACTAATAAATAACCCTACTCTTATGTCTATGCTCCATCCTCATTTCTGCCTCATGTCTTACTTAAGGCCACTATGTGTACTTCAGGTACCCTGACATCATCTTCCAAATCCTTCCATCATGTTCTAAACCCATGATGTCACATCATGTGACCTGTCATGTGACTTTGATGTCACGTGCCTCTTTATCATCCAAAAGAAAAGAAAAAGAAAAAGAAAACAAAATTCTTATAAAGTCAGAAAATAAAGGAAAAAGAAAATAAAAATTGTTCATGTCCAAAGCATCCCATAACAGTCACACTTTGACATAGTCCTTATCCAAGAACCCCCTTGGTCTGTCATTCATAAAGTCCCCAGCACATTGAATAACGAAGGCAAAGACTTCATAGGAACTGTTCATTATCCTAATTGGCTGCTTTTTGCTGGTACTCCTGTGAACAGATCAACTTCCCCTAGAGTTACAGCATATATTAATATTTGTCTCTCATCTCTTCATTTTTCTTTATGATCTGACATTATCAACCACACAGACATTCTCCTCATGTTGTTTATTAATGACCATGTACACTATTTCATCATTAATATTTATTTGGATTTGTTCCACTCAGCCTTAAGAATATTGAGGTCAATATCGATAATGTCCTTGTCATGACAGAGGACTTCAACATTAGGAATAGCTTATAGGACACTTCTTTCCCCCATCATTCATCTATCAGTGACAATCTTTTGATTATTACAGACTCTTTTAATTTAGCTCTTTTGTCTCCTACTAACCTGTGTCCTACCAGATATTCTGACATGGTAGGAGAATCAAACTCAACCATCAACCTTATGTTCCTTTGATATGGGTCAAACGACATCAACCAGCATTCCATCCATCCAGATTGGCATCTTACTTCTGACTATGCACCCCTCTCCATTACTATATCCATTGTCAATGAAGTCATTAATACCTCAAAATTATCAATTCAACAAAATAGTGAACAAGAAATCATGTTTGCTGAAAAGATCATTTTGATATTCAAAAACCTAGATATGTCCAACATCACTGACAAGGAGTGTCTTGAAAACACAGTTAACAATCTTGATTTGCTAGTCAACCAAGCATGGAACAAAAATATGAAACAAACAAGAATTATGAAACACTCCAAATAGTGGTGAACAGAAGAGTATAACAGATCCCTCAATGACTACAGAACATTAAGAAGTCTGGATAACTGGAAGAAATTCAAGAAAGCCATTAAGAACACCAAGAGGTCCTTTTTCGACACAAAGAAACAAGAAGTTGTGAACAAGAGTTGTGGTCCATGGGAATTGATGAACTAGATCAACAAATGAAAGCTACCTACCATCAAGGCTATCAAGTATGAAGGCCAACTGTGTCTTACCCCAAAAAGCTTATGCAGAGCCCTTCATGCCACATTTAACACCACACTCCATCATCAAGTCAATACTAATGTCCTTAATGAAATAGGATCCAAAACAACCACTGCTTGGGTCCTGTTCTCAAAAGAAGAGTTCAGACAGGCATTAATCAAGTACAATAACTCTTCAGCATCTGGTTCTGACAAGCTTATATGGCAACACCTCAAAACTATTCTCAAGCAGAATGTATGTCTATCCCACATCATTAATATTGCTGATGTGTGTATTGACTTAGAACATTAGCCCAGCCACTTCAAGTGTTCCTCCACAGTGATTATACCCAAGCCAAATAAGCTAGCATATGATCACCCCAAATCCTTTCACCCTATCATCCTCCTCAATACTATCAGCAAACTTATCAAGAAAGTCATTGCTGAAAGACTCCAATTTCATGTTGTAAAAAATAACTTCATTGACCCCAGTCAATTAGATAGCCTCAAGTTCAAGTCCACCATGGATGATGGAATCGCCCTTACCCATGTAATTTGATCAGGCTGGTGTTATAAGACAAGAGTGTGGACAGACTTTGGCTAGGGTTAGCCGGACATAGATAGATAGTATTATTATTAGTCTACAATGGATGGAGAGCACATAACCTGGAAGTCATGTGACAGAGGCTAGAATGGTCTGGAAGGACTTAGGATTAGGAATGATGTCAAGAAACAATGGTTCTTCATAGTGTACACATGGTGCACACATAGTGACAGAGATTAAAGAGTATGATGTCAGAGCATATGGATATGGTATGGTGGCCTTGAGGTAGAAGCATGGTGGATGAGTAATAGAACATGAGGTAAACACATTGTTGTAGCATGGACCACATTGTATTTATATAAATAGAGGAGTAATGCAGTGAGGGCTCCTTATCAAGTTCTCTTGTAATCCCCACTACTAGATAGCCTACTGAGAGCTTTGCTGAAGTTAGCATATCACAAGTGCCATTCCGGCAAGTGGTTGCTACAACAGCTAGGTCAAGAACAAGACCATGAGCATCTTAGCATTTGATATCACACAGTTTTTCCCATCCCTCAACCATTGCCTTCTCACCCTCTCTCTCAAGAAAGTGGGTCTTGATCCCAAAGTCACCTCATTCTTTATGGACTTCCTGGTCAGAAGAAAAACCAATTATATATGGAATGACTTTTCCTTCCCGATATATGAAGTAAATGTGGGAGTTAGCCAAGGGTCTGCTCTCTCTCCTATTTTGTCCACCCTTTATCTTTCTCCACTTTTATATATCCTAGAAAAGCACTTAAAAAACCTAAACATTTCTGTCTCTCTCATCTCTTTTATTGATAACAGTCTCATTATCTCTCAGAACAAGTTGATTGACATTTTGAACTCACAACTTTTTTGTAGTTATAATGTATTATCCAGACTTCTTATCAAGTTTGGACTTAACATCAAGTATTTGAAAACTGAAACGTTCCATTTTAACAGATCCCATAGAATGTTCAATCTTCCTCCTCTCAACCTCTTGTCAATCAGAGGACCAATTCTTTGTCCCAAAAGCTCATAGAAGTATCTGGGGTTTATATTTGACCAAAAGCTCATATTCCATCAGCACATCAACTTCTATTCAAACAAAGCCATTTCTATGGTCAAATGCATGAAACTCTTTGGGAATTCGTTGCAAGGAATCAACCTGATCCAAAAACACCTCCTATACAAATACTGCATTCTATCCATTGTGCTATACAGGTTTTAGCTATGGTTCTATAACAAAGCCCCTCTATCATACCCCATGAAAATCCTTGGAAAAATGCAGAGAAGAGCCGCCATCTGGATACTGGGAGCCTTCAGAACATTGCCTACAGACAGTCTCAAAGCTATTGCTGGCCTTATTCCCATTAAGTTTCATCTTTAAAAACTCACAAGTAGATCTCAACTTCACTCTGCTACTCTTCCAGAGAATCACCTCATCAGAACCCTCATGGACAATCCCCTCAATATGCACAACAAGCCTTCTCCCCTCTCTATCAATACACTCACTGAGTGTCAGAAAAACACCATCAAAGAACACCTCATCAACTCAAATAATAAACTGTTTGGAGTTTTCCCTTCATTTTCCCCTCTCAATCCAGAATTTAACCTGGGTTCTAGAATAGTAGACATTTTTCCTGCCTGAGTTTCTTTTAATTTAGCCAATAAAGTGAAAAGTAACAAATCATGCTTTCAATAACTTGACAATATGATGCTTCATTCATCATTTTCATCTCACACAGCAATCATTGTAACCAATGCTAGCATCAAGAATAACATTGCCATATCAGTCTTACACATTCACATATGTGACTACTCTTTGATCAAGACAGTTCACTATGCGGCCTTTGTTACCAGCATAGAAGTGGAACTCTTTGCCATAAGATGTGGTATTAGTCAGGCATGCAGCAAAAAAAACATTTCCAAAATCATTGTCATCACTGACTCCATCCATGCAGCTAAAAAGATATTCGATGATAAAACCCACCCATATCAAATCCATATGACAGCCATTCTTAGCAAATTTCAGCAATTTTTTACTACATGCCAAGGAAATTCTATCAAATTTTGGGAATGCCCTAGCCAACTCAAGTGGAGACTTCACAGATCTGTTGACAAAGATTCAAAATCATTCAATCCCTAGCCCTGTCAAGATCGTTAATAGTGGACTTCATTTTTTATTTTCTCTTTTTACTGTATTTTATTTTTTCTTCTTCTTTTTCTTTTCTTTTCTATTTTTAGAACAATGCGGGTTAGGGTTTATCAGTCACACTGTCACATCAGTCACAAGTTGATGGTGTAGTCACAAGACTGATCATAGGACTTGAGAGAATAGAGTAGAAGGTTCTGTGTTGTGGCAACCACTTATCACAAAGGACAAATGATCTCACTAACGAGTAAACCTCAAAGGAGAAGTATAATGTAGGAATTCACAAGAGAACTCAACAAGAAGCCTCTTCATCACCCAAAAGAAAAGAAAAAGAAAAAGAAAACAAAATTCCTATAAAGTCAGAAAATAAAAGAAAAATAAAAATAAAAATTATTCATATCCAAAGCATCCCATAACAGTACCCCCCTCTTAGGATTCTGCTTCCAGAGGAACTTCTTTTTTATCTCCCTAGATTCTCTTTATTCTCTGCTCATCCCTCTTATTCCATTCCAAATTTCCTTCTAACTTCCTTATATATTCTTTCTCCCCTTCTTTCCTATTGTTCTTCCACCTATTCCAATTCCTCTCCAATTTTTTCAGATATTCCTCATCAAACTTCTTATTGTCCCACCCATATAGCAACTTCACTGTATATCTTCCTGATAACTCCCCTCTCTTGAACTTTTCAGCTTCCGGATTCAACCTCATCTCTTTTTCTTTCTTCATCCTTATTCTTCTTATTTCTTTCTCAAATCTTTCCTTCTCAAATTCTTCTACCTTCTCCATCACATTCTTCAAATTTTCTAACCCTTCCTATGTATTTCCTTCTACCATATATCCTTTCCATTTTACCAAGACACTGGTAACTCCAACTCTACCGCATTCTCCGACACAATCTTTCTGACCACATATGGTCCAATAAACTTCTCTGTCAGTTTCTTCATCACTCTTTTCATCAACTCTGCTGAAAAATCTTTAGTACTAATTAGTACCTTGTCACCCACCCTATATTCCTCTGCCTCTTTCCTATTCCTATCCGCCTGTCTTTTCATCTCCTCCTGTGACTTCACTAATGCTGCCCTTGCCTCCTCATGTCTCTCTTTCATTTCTTTCACGAAATTTTCTGCCTTCTCATTCTTTCCCTTTTTCCTGATATCAAAGCCCATCCTCAGTTCTCTCCTATAATTAACTTGAAACAGTGATATCTTTGTCGCTGTATATACTTTATTGTTGAATGCAAACTCTGCTGTTGCCAACCATTTGGCCCAATTGTTCTGCCTATGATTAACATACATTTTCAAATATTGCTCCAGCTCCTGATTTGTCCTCTCCGTCTGTCCATCTGTTTCTGGGTGATAAGCCTTTGACAACTTTGTCTCTATCCCCAACATTTTATTTAACTCCTTCGTCATTCCTGCTGCAAACTGCGGTCCTCTATCTGAAATCACACTCTCCGGCAACCTGTGCAACTTCTACACATTATCTCTGAACAGTCTTGCCAACCCTTCTGCCATTGTTTTTTCTGTTGTTGCCACAAAGTGCAACATTTTCAAAAACCTATCACATACTACCAAGATCAAATCATGACCTTTTGATACCGGTAACTTTGTGATAAAATCCACTGATATATATTGCCATGGTCTCTCTAGTACCTGATTAGGTCTTAATTTTCCTGCCGGCATCTCTGTCCTATTCTTCATCCTTTGACACTGATTGCACCCTTCCACATATCTCTTTACCTTCTTTGTTACTCCTGGCCACCAATAATTTCTAGTGACCAATTCTACCGTCTTCCATTGTCCTTCATGTCCTGCTATCAGTGTATCATGATGTAGCTGAATAATTTCTACCCTCAACTTCTCATCCTTTGGTACATACACTCTCCCTTCTTTTAATACTAGTCCTTCCTCTATCTGCCATTCTTCATTTCTCAACATCTTTACTCCTGCCTTCTTCATTTCTTCTATTGTCTTTATCACTTCCTCATCCTTATCTCTTGCCTCCTTTATCTTCTTTACTATTTCTTTCTCTGGTCCTTTTACCAACTGTTCCATTGCTCTAACCTCTAACCATTCCTCCTTCAGCATTACTTGATTTTCATTATCTTTCTCCACTTCTTCTGCCCAATCTACTCTTCTACTCAAACTATTGGTGTTACAAACTCAAAACCTTAGGGTTGGTTAAGAGAGTGAACCTTGTATTGGGTTAACACAAGAGAACTCGATAGAGAACTCTGTACAGGATTGTCTACCTTATATACAAATACCTAATGGT